>SDBU01004189.1_pt1 | contig 17861 bp, 21 predicted proteins | sample 2277071 | NCBI WGS metagenome assembly SDBU01 (sample SAMN10397929, study PRJNA504765) | marine sediment metagenome | isolation source: marine sediment core GS08_GC12, 126 cmbsf | place: Arctic Ocean: Gakkel Ridge, Loki's castle | collected 2008 | reverse complement strand
TATTACACATTCTGGGCAATGGTTAGATGATAAGGCTGGCGTATATAAACAAGGGTATTGCTCGCTGTAGTCCCATAGATTTAAGAGCTAGAAATACCATAGGCTAAATCAAACTTACTGTAAAAAGGATTTTTCTTTGGTTTTCTATGGTGAAAGCTTTGCCAGTTCTGATTTTACTTTATTTCTAACCTCTTTGATAGAGTTGGCCCCATAATCTTACAAAAGGCATCTACCAGCTCAGGGTCAAACTGAGTTCCGGTACTGTGTTTTAACTCGTTAAGGGCTTGTTGTGGTGATAGCTGCTCACGGTAAGGTCGTAGAGAAGTCATTGCATCATAAGCATCGGCTATAGCTAAAATGCGAGCCTCTAGAGGGATATTCTCGCCTTTTAGACCGGAAGGATAGCCCTTACCATTATGGTGCTCGTGATGATGCAAGATAGCTGGTAGGCAGTTAATTAAATCAATGACGTGTCTAAGTATCTCTACACCAAGCTCAGGGTGGGCTCTAACCGGCTTCCATTCCTCATCAGTCAGAGGTCCCTTTTTACTGAGTATAGAATCAGGGATACCGACTTTACCTATATCATGTAGTAAGCCAGCAGCACGAATCATAGCTATTCTGTCTTGAGGCAGGCCGAGCGCCTCAGCTATGGCTACTGAATAGTCGCTAACTTTTCTAGAATGTCCATAGGTGTAGTGGTCCTTAGCGTCAACAGTAGCCGCTAGAGCGTAGATAATACTTAAGGCTCTTGGTCTCGCCTCAAGCTCTACCCCTATAAGGGGCGTTCCTGGTTTCATTACATCCGAGGATAAGCATGTCCTATTTCTTCCCGCTTGTTTAGCCTGATACAGTGCTGCATCAGCACGGGCAATGATTTCCTCTTTCATCACGCCATCAAGCGGCCAACTGGCTATACCGAGGCTGGTGGTTATAGGCATTGCCCTAGAGCTCGTTTGTGACTCTATTGTTTTACGAATACGCTCGGCTACTCTGTAAGCATCATCAAGTCGTGTCTCAGGCAGAATAACGGCAAATTCCTCACCCCCGTAACGAAAGGCCAAGTCTATACTTCGAATCGAGCTGTCAATATACCCTCCAATTCTTCGCAGAATCTCATCCCCAGCCAAATGTCCATAAATATCGTTATAAGCCTTAAAAAGGTCTACGTCCAGTATTATTACGGAGAAGGTAGTGCCGAAGCGGGAGCCTCGGGCAATCTCCTGCTCGAGACGTTCATGGAAGTGGCGGTGATTATATAATCCTGTCAGCCCATCAGTATTTGCCCTTATTGTAGCCTGAGCATAAAGTTGAGCGTTTTCAATTATAATGCTGGCTTGAGCGGACAGGCTCTTCACCAGCTCTATATTCTCATGAGTGTAAAGCTTACCCTGCTGTTTTTTACCCAGGGCTAGGATACCAATTAGCCTGTCTCGGCTTTCAATGGGGCACAGAAGTTCTAAATGGGAAGTAGCTAATTTGTCCTTTTCTACCTGCCACAATCCCTTAAATTTCGGTATACTATCAATTTGCTTCAGGTCAAGGGGGCTAGTTTCTTTCTCCAGCCAGGCGACAACAGGGTTGTCCGCACTAAAGCTAAGCTCGTCACTTAACTCGCCCTTAGCTTTGGGATGAATGAAATGAGTAGTAAAATCACCGCTACCAATATCCTGAAGCAACAGGCTGGCTTGGGTGATGTTTAGGGCTTTGGTTATCGTGGGCAACATCTCTTCGACCAAAGTGTCCAGGTCAAGGATGCCACCCATTTTACTTCTGAAGCTGAGTAATGTCTGGTGCTGCTCATAGGTTCCACGGTAAAAGAAACGGTCTGCTTGCTCCAGACGCTCGTGAAAATGGCGGTGGTTATATAAACCTGTCAGTCCATCAGTATTTGCCCTTACTATGGCTTGAGAATAAAGTTGGGCATTTTCTATTATAATGCCGGCTTGGCTTGCCATACTCGTCACCAGCTCTATATCCTCCTGACTGTAGAGGGCGTCTGATTTCTTTCTACCTAGAGCCAGAATGCCAATTAGCCGCCCCCGGCTCTTAATAGGGCACAATAAACTTAGATTGGATGCAGTTATCTGCTCCCTTTCTGAGCTCCATAATCCCTTAAATTCTGGGATGCTATTAAGCTGTTCCAGGCTAAGGGGTGTGGTTTCTTTGTCTAGCCAGGCTACAATCGGATTATCAGCATTAAATCTAAGTTCATCGCTCAACTCACCTTCTACTTCTGGATAAGTAAACTGTGTGGCAAAATCACCACTACTAGTATCCTGAAATAGTAGTTTGGCTTGTGTCATGTGTATCGCCTTGCTCATCGCCGGTAACATCTCTTTAGCCAACTCGTCCAGGTTAAGGATGTTGCTCATTTTACTGCTGAAGCTGAGTAATGTTCGGCGATATTCATAGGTTCCCCGGTGAAACCAGTGGTCTACCTGCTCCAGAATGAAATACCTTAGGGGGCGAGCTAGCGCGCCTAGCAACATGGTGACACTGCCTACTGACAACAGAACGCTGAGGAGTAACTGTCCAGGGAATAGTCTGAGTGCCAGCAATATGGCGCCTACGTAGAGGCCCATAATACCGGTAAGGAAGATGAAATTACCCACTCCTTTTCGGGCCACAATCCTGATGTCAAGCAACTGGTACTTGCCGATGGCATAGGCAATTATTAAGGCATTGGCCAGGGTGCCGAGGTGGTCGGTCGGCAACAGGGCTAGAATTGGCACATTGGCATTGACAGGGCTGTAAATCGCGACTATCCCCCAGCCGACCATTAAGTACAATATCCTATTGCGGGCAACGGGGTCTATTAAACTGCGGTATCTGCTCACCAGCATCCACATTGTGATAGTTAGTAATGGTATAAGGGTGGCCGTCAAAATGATGGGCCAGGGTCCCATTTCGTGGTACAGGTAGCCATTAACAAGAGAGGCATCCCTGATTACATTACCACCAAAGGAAAGAAACAGGATAGTTAGAACAAACGCATACCCGGCATATGCCACGATTCCAAGCGGTTTATTGATGTACGCCCTGAGGAAATGGTAGTAAGTGACTATTGACCACACAACTCCTAAAATCACCATATCGTTCCAGAAGATTAAATACCGGGTAGAGGTGGAGAAACCAGAGGTGAGCATGAAAGAGGCAAAACACCATGCCCCGGAGACAAAGAGAAATATAGTAAATATCCTATTTACTCGGCTTCTGGCTTGCAGCATGACCGGCATAGCCAAGACGATATAGGCTAGACAACTTACGAGCGGTATTATTGCCCACGGATTCATTTAGAAATTCCTCTCCTGATATTTATGTCAATAGTATCTTAGTAGCAATCATTATGTCTTATGGCTTTGGCTTTGTCAATAAGAATATAGTAACGCTTTATATAAAGCAGCAATCAACAGAGGGAATTCAAGATGAGTGTTAGCCTCTCCATATGAAATGCCCCCCTCTCCCTGAATGGAGAGGAGGGCACGAGTGGGGCCTAAATGGCAATCAATCTATCAGGCGGAGACAGTCTCCCGTTGGCGCTTTGTCTTGCTGCTTACGGTTACTTGGGGAGCCCTACCAAGCAGGAAATCTACTACGTCGTCAGTTGGGTTAACGTGCGACACCTTCAGGCGACCCAGCTCAACACCGGCTGCCTGCTGCTTCAGCATATAGCGGTTAAAGGCACCCTGAGGAACCAGTGTAACCTCCAGTGGCTTTAGACCCAGGTATGACTCCAGCTCAGAATAGGGTGTGTCCAGTCTGCTGAGTTGCTGGTGTACCAGGGTAGCTACTTCCTCAGCGGTAAGATGATTACTGCTTTTGGGTTCAAGGTACAGGTGCAATATCGGTTTCTCCTTGAGCTCCTTGCGCACTGCCCAGTCCTCGTAGGCTATCCCGCTGTTTTCTATTGCCTTCCAGATTACTGTTTCGGTTAACCGGGTAAAGCCGGCAATGTCAATCATGTCATCCACACGGGAGTGATATACCATCTGGGGGATATCTATGTTGAGCTGTTCATTACGCATTGCCGTTATCTTAACCATATCGCCGAGCTTGTATCTGACAAACGGACCGCCGTGGAAATTAGTAATTACCAGCTCGTAGTTCTCTCCTGGCTTGACCTCATCGAGCAGTAATGTGCTTGGCTGGTAAAGAGGGTCAGCTCTGGACTTGAGGCTTTCTTCCTCAGGAATGAACTCAAAGAAGTTGTAAGTGGGGTAAAAGGTCAGCCCCTGGTAATCCCAGGTCTGCAGCGCGATTATCTCACCCTCAGTGCAGGCATAGATTTCCAGACACGGCCGGCCCCAAATCTCCTTGATTTTCTTCTGGTACACTGAACTATCTCCGCCGCCTGCCACTAAGCCCTTGAGCGACCAGACATCTTTAGGTAGCATCGGACGGCGAGCCAGCTTGCTTTTGAGCACTCCCCTCATTATCCGAAATAGCACCTTTGGTTGCCGCAGCAAGGGTATGATACTTCCGCTTCTTTTCCTCTGGCTGAAGCGCTCACCGACGGCTACCATTACACTGGGTAGGCCCCAAAAGTGGTCCAATCCCTCAGATAGAGCTAACTTGAAGCCCTTCTGAAACCTCTCCCCAAAGGGCATTGTTTCCGCCTCATCCAGCGGCGGCAGGAAGTCAACTATTTCGCTGGCAGCATAACGGCACATCATGCCAGTAACATAGGGGGGAGGCGCGACACCGTAAAGTTGCTTGTCATGCAATTTGAAATTAACTTCGCCCCTTTTCTTGCAGCTAGAAAAGCATGAAACGGCGATTACTAAACTCTCTACCTCCTCCCACTGCCGGCTGGTAACTGGAGCCCATTTGAAGTCATACTCCCCAGACCGGCCGGAGGTATGTTGCCACAGTATTGGCTTTCTCGGCAGCACATCCATCCTTTGCTTCAGCAGGTAGGGCGCGTAATCAGTGTAGGTGGTCAGCGGCACCTGCTCCCGGAATTCCTCTACGGTTCTTGGTATGGCGCTGCGCATCAGTACCCTGCCCAGCTCACACTTCTTGAGTAGCCCTATCTGTTCTAGGAGTAGCCGCCGCTGAATATTCATAACCTCCTCTAGACTGAGGTCAATAAATCCGCAGTACCGCTGCCACAACTCCTCATATTTACCTGCTTTCAATAGTTCAAGACCTGCGGCCATTTCCTTTCCCCTCTCAAATGGTTCAGGCTCTGTGGCTACTTTCTTTCCCTTCTCTAATAGTTCGGTTTCTGTGGCCATTTCCTTAAGTTGTTTCGTCTTTGTAGTCATTTCCTTTCTCTCCTTTAGCTAAAATTATTAGGCTCTGGTTTAGTTGAAGGTTCTCATTAAAGTGCTTATGTGGTCATTGTCTTGACCTCCTTTGAGCAAAAAATACTAGGCTCTAGTTTTTATGGTTCTTATGCAGGCGCTGATGCTCTTTCTGTTTGGCAGTAGCATCGGCGTCTCCTTCCGGTAGCGGTCATATCCAGCGAACATCCTGTCGAAGAAGAACTTGTCCTGAATAACCACCAGCAGGATATTTAGCGAAATGAGAATAGGCGCGGCTATAAGCAGTAGGCTTGACTTTGAAACCAGGATGAGGGATAGCAATATGAGAGCGAAGCTGTGAATCCATGGGTGGCGGACAAGGGCATACAGCCCAGTTGTTATTAGCTTGTCCCCTACACCAGTAGTAATATATGTCTTACGGAAGGGAAGATTAATAAACAGGGAATGTATCAGTAAAAGAAGAGATATGGAAAGTAGTGCCCAGCCCAACCAGGTTGTCCAGATGGGCAGCGGCAGCTTATCTGACTGGAGGCATATCATTATAAGTGAGTAAGCCAGTAAGCCACCACCCAGAATCCAGAGACCCGGTTTTACTCTGGGGATTCTTTTTAAGGAGACAATATTAAGAAGGTTTATTACAAGAAAACCGAGGCTGCCTATAGCTATATAAATCATAATACCTTCCCACTCCACTATTGCAGGTTATGCTGACTGTGGGAAGGTTTTGTGTTCTAGAACAATGTTCTATTCAATCTGTGGTTTAATTAAAAATCCCCCTCTCCTTTGAAGAAGAGGGGGATAAAACAGCTTTTGTGAGTATTAAAAATTTTCTGCCCACCAGAAAGTGGTGGGTAATTAATAAATTATTTCCATTTAATTGTAGCCTCTTTGCCTTTGTCTTCGGAAACTAGTTCATCTTCAAGCCCTTGCAGTTTGCTGGTTAGCTCTTCAAATTCAGTTTTTGGTGACTGTTTACCCAGTTCAAGTCCGTAGCCAACAAAGAAGTCAAGGAAGCTTTTAAGAAGCTTCCTTATATCTTGCTCAAAAGAACGAATCTCTGCCTTGGTTGCATACTGTTTCTCGTTGGTCTTCTCTTTTAGTTGATTACCAATTAAAAAATCAATAAATTCCGCTTGACTCATATCTCCGCGATTCTCATCAATCTTCCTAACAAGCTCTGCCGGCACTATCAGCATTCTTTTTTCGCTCATAAAGTCTCCCCTTTAATAATGTCACCTATCAGTAGTAATGTTTGAAGAATCAGGATAATTTTTAGCGCTACCGTCTTGCTGATAAATACTGGTAGCGCCTCCTATTTGTGTCTCTCTCCATTTATTCAAAAAATTCCGAAGGCCTCAGGCTCAATCCTCTTCCCTTAACTCAAGCATTTCTAGGATACTATCTATATTTCTTAGTAGCCTGAGCCCCTTTTTGGTCACTCTATAGGTCACAATTGGATTCCCCACCGCTACTTTATCTATTAGCCCCAGTTGCAGCAGGAAGCCGAGATACTTTTGTAGTTGGAAATAACTCATATTGGCGCTGTACATTATCTCAGTCTTGCCAGCTTCACCTAGCCTTAGCATATCGGCTATTATTTCAATATTTGACCTTCGGCGCTCCATCCTTACTGCTTACCTCTTATCCATTACTTTTGACCTATTACTATTATACTACTCTATGCGGAGGAGATTGTCAAGAGGCTAGTCAATAAATAGCGCCTAAAATAGCCCCAGATACCAGTTAAGGATGGTACTTCCAAACAACAGGGTAACTATAGTGGCTAAAGAAAGGAAGGGGGCAAAGGGGATGCCCTCCTTCCGCTTCCTTATCTTAAGCAGGAGCAGAATCCCGGCGACCAAACCACCAAAAATTACAGCTAGAAATAAGGCAACAAGTATCAAGTAACCAGTAGCCAATCCTATCAAGGCTGCCATCTTAACATCTCCCCAACCCATACCTCCCCGGGAAATAATAATTATTAGTAAGAATATTCCCAGACCAATGCCACCACCAATAGCCGCCTGAGCTATTCCGAGCCGAGGTAGAAAGGCACTTATAAGTAAGAATGAACCTTCATCAGGATATACTAACTTGGATGGAGGCAAAAAAATGCTAATAACCAAGGCCGCTAAGATAGCAGGATAGACTATCTTATTGAGAATAAGCCCGTGCTCCAAATCAATAACCATAAGGGTGATGAACAAGCAGCAGTAGAAGGCGGCAACTGCTAATTCAATACTCAAACCATAGTGCCAGTAGAGGTAGCCAAACAGGACTCCGGTGCCAATCTCCACCCAGAGTAGTCGTCTGGGGATGGGTGCTTGACAGTAGCGACAGCGACCTCGCAGCCATAGGTAGCTGAAAACAGGAATAAGGTCCTTTATCGCTAGACGGTGATGGCAAGAGGCGCAATGAGAGGCAGGGGAAATAAGCGACTCATTATTGGGCAAGCGGTCAATGCAGACATTGAGGAAGCTAGCTACTGCCATCCCTAATAAGATGAAAACGACTATCAATATACCTTCCATCTTAATGTCTATTGTGGGCGATTTTGCCAATCTAGTCAATAGAACCTTGTTTCCTACCCTAGCCATGAGATTTTAATGAAATGTAAACACCATGGTTATGAATAATTAATCTGGGGTGGTGTAGGATAAAGGGAGCTATAGATAGCTTAGGTTATATTGACTTTTGGCATCTGGTAGATTATACTTTTCTTAATTGGTTGTATGGAGGGAAGGCATGGCAAAAGTCAATGAGCCAGCAGAACCAGTAGAAATCCCACAGGCCATAAGCAAGGTAGAACAAAATGAAAAAGCAATGAAATTAGTGGCAGAAATGCTGACAGGGAAGGTTGTTGATATTAGACCCCAGCTTGATTTCTCCACCGAGCTGGGCTTCACCTATCCAGCTGTTGAGCAAACATTAAAGGTCAAAGGCAAGGAAGTAGTATCAATTTTGGAATCCCTAACTGATAAAGGCATACTTCTAAGGGATTTCTTTGATAAGCTCCTCCGTTGTCCCCAGTGCCATTCAATGAATCTAAGACCAAGTACCCACTGCCCTAAATGTGGCTCAGGAAATGTTGTCCGAGGCAGAGTCCTTGAACACTTTATCTGCAAATATGTTGGGATTGAAGACGAATTTATATCTAAGGGTAGATATATATGCCCCAGGTGCAAAGTGGAGCTACGCATCATTGGCACCGACTATCAAAGCTTGGGGCTACTGCGTAAGTGCCGCGATTGTGACGAGATATTCAATATACCATTGATAAAGTGGCACTGCTTGAAATGCTCCTCACTTACTGCTGAGGATAAGGTTAGTGAGGTAAATGTCTATTCTTATAGCCTTGATGAGGCAAAGAGGAACTGGCTGGAATTTGAACTCAAACCTAAATCACAGCTCATAGAATTCTTGAAGCAACACGGTTATGAAGTAACTGAAAATGCTGTGATGAAAGGCAGGTCAGGGGGAGAACATCGCATAGATATACTGGCTACTAGAGATGATGGTATCCTTGCCCACAATATTGCTATCGGCGTTGAGGTGGCTGGGGACAAGATAGGGCTGGACAAGATATTTGACTTTGACGATAAAGCCTATGATATCGGCATTCACGATAAAATCTTGATTGTCATCCCTGGTTTAGGTAGGGAAGCGGAGACATTTGCCAGCCAGCAGAGGATAAAGGTGCTTGAGGTCAGGGACCTGGAGACAGTGCTGGCTAGTGGTGCCCCCCAGTTAGGCAAGAAAATAGAGAAGGAGACCTTTGAATTCAACTCCAAATCACAGCTCATAGAATTCTTGGAGAGGCTTGCCTACGAAGTAAAGGAAAATGCAGAGGTTGAAGGTAGGTCTGGCGCCAAGCATAGCATAGACATACTGGCTACCAGGGATGATGGTATCATTACTCACCATATCGCTATCGGCATTGAGGTGGATGAGAAGCCGGTGGGACTGGATAAGGTATTTGATTTTGATGATAAGGCTTATGATATAGGTATTCGGGATAAGGTCTTCATTGCTGTTCCTGGACTTACTAAGGAAGCCAAACAGTTTGCTCACCGACAGCGAATCAAGGTCTTTGAAGCTCAGAAACTAGAACCATCTGGCTAGGACTCTAGTCCTATTACTAAAAGACTATTGACACTAAAGTGGACTACACTATACAATAGGTTACTTAAACTAAATCTAAATAACCAAGGAAGGAGGTGAAAAATGAACAGGTTTATGAGAAGGTTCAGGAAATCGTTTCGCTGTGGGGAGAAGGGTTTTACCCTTATTGAGCTGCTGATAGTGGTTGCCATTCTGGGTATTCTAGCAGCCATAGTTATCCCCAACGCTGCTGGCTTCATGACTACGGGAAGACTAAATGCAGCCAATACCGAGGTAGCCAATGTGAAAACAGCGGCTACGGGCTATATGGCGGAGAACGATGGGGTCTGGCCTGTTGACGAAAGTTTTTTAGGACCTTATCTGAGCGGAAACCTTACAGGAACATATGACTTTAATACCGGCACCGGCTGGATAGACTCAGGAGCAGGTTGGACCGGGCTCACCTTTGATTCCAATACTCAGACATGGGAAAGAACACCTTAAGTAGTGCTATATCCTGAAAGTTTAATTAAGCCAAGCGATTTAGAAAAGCTCATGGTGGGTTATGTGATTTCTACCTTGCCGATGAGCTTTTCTATTTACTGGGAAACTCTAAATACTAATCTCTAAACTCTAAACAATATCAAATTACCAAAATCCAAAGAACTAATGAACAGGTTTATGAGGAAGTTCCGAAAATCATTTCGTTATGGGGAGAAGGGTTTTACCCTCATTGAGCTGCTGATAGTGGTCGCCATTCTGGGCATCCTGGCAGCGTTGGTCGTTCCTAATGTAGTTGGCTATATGACCAGTGGACGCCTGAATGCAGCCAACACCGAGGTAGCCAATGTCAAAACAGCTGCCGTGGGCTATAAGGCAGAGAATGAGGTCTGGCCTACCAGCGCAATTCCTGAATTGGACGCTTATTTGAGCGGACAGCCCAAGATGGATTATACCTTTAGTAGCACCACCGGCTTGATAACCGGGCCAACAACAGACGCAGATTGGCCGGGGCTCACCTTTGTTCCTGCTACTCAGACATGGGAAAGAGCATCTCCTTAAGTAGTGCCATATCTTAAGCTTGAATTGAGTCAACCAATTTAGAAAAGCTTATCGGAGGGGTTATTTTACTTCTGTCCTGCCGATGAGCTTTTCTACTTATCAACCCCAAATTAGATTATCGGCGTAGAGACAGGAATTCTTGCTCACTCAGTCCCGACTGTTTAATTATCGAGTGTAGAACACCTCTTTTGATATCTTTAGCGTGATAAGGAACTGGAATGCGCTGAGGGTGGTCAGGGTGACGCATAATGCGATGACTTCCAGAGGTATGGTCTATGTAGTAGCCAGCCTTCTCTAGGATAGCTATAACCTCTCTCGGCTTTAAGGCTGGCATTCTGGTCATACACTAATAACTTCTGCTCTCTCTATGCTTTCTTCAAGACTCGGTGGGATTGCTTCGCCATGCTTTCGTAGGGAGGTTATGTACCCTTGAATGGCATCCTTGATCATTACTAGAGCTTCGTCTATAGTCTCACCCTGGGTAACACAGCCCGGCAACTGGGGGCATCTCACTACATAGCCACCCTCCTCTGCCGGCTCTAAATAAACTAAGAACTTTGCCATAATTCCTCAGTAAAATGATAACAGATTGCTTCCTATTAAGCAACCTCTGCACCGGGGTGTTTAAGAGGGGTGGCCAGCCCCTCTTTATTTTTCCTCCCCTTCCCCTTGATAAGGGGATAGGGTTCATAAACAATCCCAAAGTAAAGAGTTTTGACAATTTGCCCTTTACTACTAGCTCGTAATAAGATATACTCTATATGTAGCCAAATGTTCCTTGAAAGCTTGAGCCAGAGTAATGCTTGAGGCAGAGGCTAATCATGCTTAGTCAGTATATAGAAAAAGCGATGAGTCGGGCAGTGTATGACCAGCTTGAAGACAAGACTTACTGTGGTAGGATTCCTGAATGCCCAGGGACTATCGCTTTTGGTAGGACGCTTTACGATTGTCAAAATGAATTAAAATCAGTTCTTGAAGGCTGGCTGTTAGTCAAGATAAGGCATGGCGACCATCTACCTATCATAGATGGGGTTAACTTGAATAAAGGAATACCAACCCTCAAGGAAATTGCTGCCCATGGCTAGGTGGTCACCATGTAAAAGAAGGACTTTCATAAAGAAATTAAGCAGCTTGGGTTTCAGCCCACCCGAACCGGGTGGGCGTCACTTTTATATGCGATATGGGACATATACCCTGTGACCCTGCCTAATAATCCTGAATACTCCGTAGACCAGCTCAGGATGCTTCTTAAAGAGGTAGGACACATTATAGGTAGGGAAATTTCCCTCAAGGAGTGGCAAGGCCTGTAGAAGTAAGACGACTCTAAAGTTTATTTAATTTCAACCTTGCCGATGAGCTTTTCTACTTCCTGGCGGTCGTTGCAGAAATCAAGCAGGGTTTCACCGGTGATGATTCGTTTAAGATAGAGGTTAACCAAGGCTTCGTCAAGCGAAATCATGCCTATATCCCGATGAGTGCGGATTACATTGGGCAACTGGTAGATTTTGCCCTCACGAATAAGGCTCCTTACTGGCGGAATACCCAGCATAACCTCTACGGCGGCTATCCTCCCTGAGCCATCAGCCCTGGGCACAAGCACCTGACACAACACACCAATAAGTAAAGAAGCCAGCCGCATCTGAGCCAAGTGGCGCTCGTGAGGTGGGAACAGGTCTATTATCCTCTCCATTGCCTGAGTGGCACTGGGGGCATGACCGGTAGTTAATATCAAATGCCCGGTCTCAGCTATAGTAAGCACCGCTGCTACCGTATCAAAATCCCTTATCTCACCCACCAGAATCACATCCGGGTCTTGCCTCAAGATATGCTTCAGGGCATCAGGAAAGGACAGGGTATCACTGCCCAGCTCGCGCTGGGTTACAGCACACTTAAGGCTGGGGTGGATATATTCTATAGGGTCTTCAATAGTAACTATATGGCAGTTCTTATTAGCATTCAAATGTTGAATCATAGCCGCCAGGGTAGTGGTCTTACCGCTACCAGTAGGTCCAGTAACTATTACCAGTCCTCTTGGCTTCAGGACAAGCTGCTCGCATACATCAGGCAGCTCCAGCTCATCTATAGTTGGGATTTTTAGTGGCAACAGGCGCAGAGCCAGGCTGACAGACCCGCGCTGCTGAGCGGCATTACATCTGAGGCGACCGACACCAGGCAAGGTATAGCCAAAATCAAGCTCCAGATAGCGGTGGAAATGTTCCCTATCCTCGGGCGTGGTTATCTGGAGAAAAGCCTCGTTTATGTCCTCGCCGGTTAGCGGGGCTACACCATTTACTGGCTCCAGGGAGCCATTGACGCGGAGTAATGGTGGGCTGGCAACAACCAGGTGCAAATCAGTGGCAACCTTTGCCTTGGCTAGGCGAAGCAATAAAAAAATATCCATATCTTCTCTCTTTTGTTTTACCTATTTAAGGAGAAACTTAAAATTAAACCCTTCGCTTTCCTCTTCTTCTTCTTCCTCTATAAACTCTATAGATGAGATAATAACTGTAGAGAATCTACCGCTACTCCTTAAATCTCTGGCATATTTAAAAATGTCATCCTCATCTGGAGCTATACCGCTTACAGTTACCGAACTACCCCCATGATTAACATTGGTCAAATCTACCTTCGTTGGCAGCAGGCTTACAATCTGGCTCAAATCTCCGTCAACCCGTTTACGCTCCTGTTCCAGAGTGGTAAGCGTGGCATTAAAAACACCCGTAGTAGCTTCTACTAGCTCAATTTGAGCTCCCACCGGCTTAATCTGAGATTCCACCGACTTAATCTGCTCACTCAGTGTGGCTATTCCTTCACGCTGTTGGGCAATACGGCTCTCAGTAAGTGCCAGTTGAGAACCCAATACGGCGGTAAGAGCGCTATTGCTCTGGACAAGAAGCCCCATGTAGGCAAGTAAGCCAATGCCAACCACAATACCAATCGGGGCAAGGATTCTGGCTAAATGCGGACGCTCGAGCAGGTAAACCTGGGGCAGGGCATTGAAATTCACTATTGAAAAGTTGGCTTCCTCTTTTTCAAGCGATAGCTCCTTGAGCGCCAGCCCTATATTGACCATAAATTCGTTCGGGTTGAAGACCTCGGTAGATTCTACAGGCGATGGCAATAATGACACCGGGCTGTTTAACCTGCCAACTAGTGATTGCCAAGTCTCTGGCGCCTCGGCTAGCTCACCGCAGACAAACACAGGCACAGTTGAATCTAGAGGCTTTTCCAGGTGGCTGGAATTATAGAAGGCAACGGTTCTACTAAACTCTTCGGTGATAGCTGGTAGCTTTTCCGATAAGGACTCAGCCTCGCTGGGTAGGGATAACCTGCGGATTACCTGGGGGAGCCTATCGGCTATAACCATAATGACAAGGTGGTCTAACCTGGCATTTACAATGATGGCTCTGGGCTCATTCGGGATTCGGCACAGGGCTAAAGGGGCTAAGTCCATAATATATGGCTCAAGACCTGCCTGACGCAGCGTCCTGAGCATAGCATCAACCATATTGCGGGGGAAAGCGGCTAAGAAAACACGTGTTTCCCCCCTCGGGGCAGGAATAGTCTGATATGAAAGGTAGACCTCGTCTGGAGGTACTGGTATCACTCTGCCTGCCTCACGCTTTACTGCCTCAGCGAGTATAGCTTCAGGCAGCTCGGGCAGAGTTATCACACGATATAGAGAATTGAGTCCGCTCAAACCGACAATAACATTCCTTGTCGTTACCCTTTCCAGCTTAAATAGCTCTTTAACCCTATCAGCTACCTGGGCTTCATCAAGGACTACCCCTTGGCTCACCAAGCCTGGCTCCAGTGGTAGGCTCGCCCACTTTTCTACCTGCCTGCCCTTCATTACCAGTAGGTTAATGTTAGTATCTCTAATAAATAAGGTGGTAACTTTTCTAGCCATACTTATTCACCTTCGTAACCATAGATAACCAGCGTAATGGTAGCTGACGACTTCTCTTCTTCCTCAACCGGAGGTTCAGGAGCATCTATATTTACCAGCTCCACGGTAGCGTTGAGGAAATCCTTATCGGCAACTATTGCGTTAATAAAGTCCAGTATATCAGCCAACTCACCCTTAACATCTACTTCAAAAGAGGTGACCGGGAAGGTAATACCCTCCACCACTTCATCAAGCGGCTCTGACGCGGTGAGGCTGATTATCTCCAGGTCCCAATCATCAGCAAACTTAAATAACCTCTCATCGTATTCAATGCTCTCTACCGATTCAGGGAAGCTCATCTTACTCTCAGCAAGCAGTGATGTAGCTTGAGTTAGCTCACCTTCCAATTGGGTTAGTTCACTTTCCAATTGGGTCAGTTGGCTTTCCCGATTCTCCTTTTCCGAAACAACCTTGGGCAAAGTAGCTTGAGTCACCAGCAGGCGGGTATTTAGCTGTTCCTGCTCACGAGCCTGCTGAGAGCTGACCATGTACAGGCTACCAACGGCAATAACGAAAATGCCAATACCCAGAATTAGCCAAACTGTCTTACTTAATTTCATAATCTACCCCGCTTCTCGGTAACATTTCATTATCTAAGGAGTCCCTCCAGTCGCTCCACAGAAATGTTTGCCTTTCTCAGTATCCCCTTTAAAGTCCCTTGTTTAACGATTTTGCCAGCATGAACGGGAACAGGAAAGGTTAATTTCTCGCCGTCAATGTACTTTGTCATCTGCACATGGCTTCCCTTTTGCCGTGTAATTTCAAAGCCTTCCTTTTGCAACACCTTCACCAATTCCTTTCCTGTTATCCTCGGCAATTTGGGCATTTTAAACTACCATTTCTATCTGTCTCCGCTGTATCTCCTTCAGCTTGATGTTCTCGCTTCCTAACTCCTCTATATGGAGTTCAGCAGCCTCTTTAAGGTTTTTAATAGCGTCTTCTACATCATCTCCCTGAGTATAAATATCCAATTCTGGGCAGTAGACGGTATAGCCCCCTTCTTCCTCTTTTATCAATTCAGCGGTAATGGTAATACGCTTCACTTCCTACTTTCCTTATCTCTTAACCAACCCTGTTTACTACCTCTTGATGTGAAATTCTCCTTGAGGGATTTTCTAAGCGTCCTTTCAGTTCCTGTTTAAATTCCTCGCTCAGTTCTAGCCCAGAGTCAGGGTCTCCGAGAACCTCTAAAATTTTCTGCTCTATTAAATTCTCCAACTCATCAATGGTTAGGTCTTTAACTTTGGTCATCTTTACCCCCCCAATCTACCCAGAATTAACCACGCTGTCTTACTTAACTTCATTAATTACTCCTACTGTAGGCTAATCTCCCAGGTGCGTATCGCCTGTATCACATTATTTACGCTGGGCTTTGACCCGGGGTATTCCAACTCGGGCGGGGGACCGCTCCAATAAAATTGATTACCAGGAAATAACTCAATTTCAATATTCCCGGCTATAGACCCGTAGAAATCACCGTTGGGTGCAAACTTAAGTGTATCTTCAACAGACATAACAAAGACGAAATCACCAGGGCTACTTTGCATTTTGGGCGCGAAATCAACATAACTTATGGCAATGATGCATCCTGATCCGGTTATAGTGGTTTTGCCTCCGATTTCAATATGACCCTCAACAAAAATAGTCTGGCCATTAAGGTCCAGAGTGAAGTCTTGTTTGGTTAACCCAACCTCTAAGTCACCGGTAACATAGACGGTTCCGCCTAGAGTGAGATTATCTCCCGTTGTGTTATATATGGTTAAGTCTCCATCTCTGTACAATCCAAGGGGAATACTACTAGTATTCTTGACATCTATAATAGTAGGAGCATACTCATACCATGGTGGGTTTAAATCCGTCACATTATCCCAGTAATAGAGGCATAATTGCTCAGCGGTAGGCCAACCGTCTATTGGATCAGTACTTATAGTGCCGTTGTAGGAGCCAGGGGGGGTTTGATCATCTAGACTGCCGTTATACGTAATATTTCCCGTGACATCAGTATTTGGTTTGAGAGTAACATCACCCACAGCGGTAATGGCGTTGTTCATAAAGTTAGTAAAAAAAAGAATGTTGATATAGGATTCAATGGTGGTGTTGTCACCACTATCGCTGGTGGCTGTTGAATTGATTTTGTAAGTTTTTTCATCAATATAGGTTATGATGATAGGATATACCGGTCTATCATTTATTTTATTGGCTAGATTATACGTCCAATTACCACTCGGACTTCCAGGTAGTAATTTTAGTAATTCATTCTTAGTAATTATCTTGTGTAGAGCATCCTCTACCCCGGCATCAGCGGCATAAAGCTCAGCCATCCTCTTCTCATAGACTTCTTTCCCAACTATAAGCCCGGTGCTCATATAACCCAGAAGCGGAGCAATGATAAGCCCACCCACAAGCAACAGAATCAGGACTAAAATGAGTGCCTGTCCTCTTTCACCTTTTATCAATTTATTTAATATCTTTTTCATTCGTCTTCCCTTATCATTTTACCATATTTGGCTACTGTGTGCTTGGTCTGGGGATAACTTCATATACCCTGGTCTCACTTTGCTCCTGCGGCGAGCCAGAGCCTACAGTGGCAGTTACCGTCAAAACAAGCGTATCATCAATACCATCTCCATCGGTATCGGTAAAGTTGCAACTGGTCGCTGGGTCAATATATTGAGCCATAATACCAGTCTGATTATCTACTGTGCTGTTATCAGAAATTACATGCCCCCGCCAGAGCTTGTTATCTTCCAAAGTATAAGTAACCTGATGGGTCACATTTTCACTACCCCACTCAGTCCAGGTTAAGGTGAGGGGGAAGCCTGAAGATGCGCCTGATTCCACTAATTGAGCCATCTGGGTATCGTGGCTGACCCAGTAGCCGGCACTCTGCACCTGCCTGACGGCGGTCATATGATTAGAGGTTCGGATATTCCCGGTAATCACCTGGAAAATAGTCATAGTAATGCCACCAGTGATAATACCGGTAATGGCGATAGCTATTACTAGCTCAATCAGAGTAAAACCTCTCTGGTTTTTATTTATCAACCCTAACCTGTGAAGTATCATCGGTCTACCTTATAACCCTCTAAAGTGCTATTTCCCGATGTAATTATCAGTTTGCCTAGATGGCTAACGGTCACTGTTATCTTCTGAATGCCATCGTCAGGATCATGCAAAGGCTCGGCAGTAATGTTAGCTGAATAATCAACATACTCAGCGGGAATTGGAGCAGGAGTATATTCCGATGTGTAATTACAACTCTTAATATATTCCATCTGGCTCCGAGCCAGGCTTTCAGCAGTGGCTCGCTCGTCAGCGATAAAGAGAGCTCTAGAAGCAGTAGCCAGACCGCCAAGAAAGGCAACAGCAATTATGCCCATGAGAGCTATGGCTATTATCACCTCAATTAGGGCGAAGCCCTTTTCGTTTTTCATCAGTCTTACCACCTAGAAACCAACCTCACCATAGATAGAATACAT
>SDBU01004188.1_pt1 | contig 17864 bp, 21 predicted proteins | sample 2277071 | NCBI WGS metagenome assembly SDBU01 (sample SAMN10397929, study PRJNA504765) | marine sediment metagenome | isolation source: marine sediment core GS08_GC12, 126 cmbsf | place: Arctic Ocean: Gakkel Ridge, Loki's castle | collected 2008 | reverse complement strand
CCGAAATGCCACTATTTGAGCAGTTCCCTATTTCTTTTGATTCATAAATGTCACAGATCAAACCTTTTATTTTCATCTGTTCAGTTTTCATAATTCTATCCCTTAAAAGAGGTTAGTAAGTTAACAGCTTCTCGTTTTGTTTTAAAAGTGCCTTCGTAGTCATTATTTATAGACAGGAACCATGCCCATTTGTGAGCAATGGCATCATCGCAGGCTTGTTGGTTTTTATACTTGTCAAAAACCAATGAGTACGAATTACCTTTTATTTTCCCGACTTCTACTTTTTTGTGCATGGGTTAATTCCTTCATAAAAAAGCAGGCCAACACCGACTTAGACGACTGGACGAGAAGTGTAGCCAATATTGACCTGCGTAATTTGTGATTTTGTCCAGTCATCATAATTAAAGTATCGACTATTTATCATGTGAAGTCAAGTCTTTCTCTTGAGAAAATATACTCTGCTTTCATAAGTTTAGGCAAGCAAGGCAGTTACAGAAGAAAAAAGATTAAATTAGTTCGAAAACATATATGTGTGTGATTGTTCGATTTGCAGTTTGCAGAAAATACAACATTTTTATCTTGACAATGCGAATGAAACGTTTCTAATTATCAACATGGACGTTGAAAATAAACAACGGGTGGGAAAAATAGTAACTACAAAAACCAGTAAAGGTTCTATCCGTCCTATTTCTAAGCCTAAGCTTGGTAGACCATTACAAACATTCACAAAGGCACAAATTAACAAAATAGGGGGATTGGCCTTCAAAGGCTGTCAAAATACCACAATATCACACATTATCGGTTGTGATAAAAATACATTGAAGAAATATTTATCACAACTTTTGACCAAAAAAAGAGCAGAACGTAAAGCCTGGCTACGGGAGGTTCAAGCAAAACGGGCAGAGAAAGATGCCAGTTCTGCTATGGTTATATTCTTAGGCAAGAATGAATTAGGTCAAGCGGATAAGCAGGAACATGTACTAAGTGGTGAAATTCAGCTTTTACCTCCCAAAATAGCATGAAAGACATTCAATTAAATGTTAAACGTACTGATCAGCAGAGGCTTGCATGGGAGGCCCTGAGTAAACCTGTAGTGCGTCGGGTTATGTATGGAGGTGCTAAAGGTGGGGGTAAATCATGGTTTTTATGTGTTTGGCTATTTGTTCAGGTTTGGTCTTTCATGATCAAAGCTGGTTTGCAACCGTCTAAAAATCCTCCCCATGTTGCTTGGTTTGGCCGTAAGCAAGCTGTTGATTTTACGGGAACTACTTTGCAGACGTGGCGGGAGATAATTCCAGAAGAGTATTATGTGCTCCGGGGGGCTACTGAAAAAGACCCAAAACATATTTTAATAGCTGACCGTATTGCCATAGATTACGGTGGTTTAGATAAGCAGGAAAATATAAATAAATTTAACTCCGCAGAGTATATCGTAATTGCTATTGATCAAGCTGAGGAAGTTACAAAAGATGAGATTTCAGTTTTGCGGGGGTCGCTTCGTATGGTGTTAAAAGACCCTGATGGCAAGCCGTTGGATATTCCATTCAAAGAGTTATACACAGCAAATCCCCGCCAATGCTGGTTGAAGGACGATTTTATCATCAATCCAAAAGATAACGCTCGATTTATTCCAGCCTTACCGACCGACAATCCATATCTCCCTGATAGTTACCTACAGACGCTTGAAGAAGCTTTTGGGCATAGACCGGAGCTACTTCGAGCGTACAAAGACGGTGATTGGAGCGCTATTGAGGGGGCTGAGCAGGTTATCAAACAGCAATGGCTTGATGAGGCTAAGTTGAGGACATGCCACACCCCGCGAGTTAAGCGGTATCTTGTCTGTGATACAGCCAGATTCGGTGATGATGAATGTGTGATTTACTTGATGCAAAACTGTGAGATTATTGGTAAGAAGATATTAGGTCATTGTCGAACGACAGAAATATCAAACAGACTTGCTGTTTTGTCCAGGCAAACTGTTGATCATTACAATATGAGCGGTAAATGTGCTATAGTTGTTGAGGCTATTGGTTCAGACATTGGTGCAGGTGTAGTTGATGAACTTGTAGAACTTGGAGAAGAGGTTATTGTTTACAATCCATCGCTTAAATCGATGTATAAGAACGAGCAGAAGAAGCCGATTTATTACAATATTCGTGCGGAGGCGTGGAGTAAGGCTGCCAAGATACTTAGCAGCGGAATTCTTGACGAAGATTCGAATACTGTTGTCGAGTGCAAGAACATGTATCAGGAGTTGCGGACGCAGCTTTGCACCCCGCAGTACAAGTTTAAGAGTGGCAAGATTATTATCGAGAGCAAGGCGAAAATCAAAGAACGGCTCGGGCGCAGTCCTGACCATGCTGACGCTTACATTATAGCATTATGGGCTTGGAGTTTAGTTGATTATTCTGACGATAAGGAGGACAATGTAGATGAAGGCTATATGACTCATAAGCGTAGAGAAAAGGCACGTAGTCCGATGAGGATGTGTTAATTTTAAGGAGAAAATGAAATGAAATGGAGAGAATTTTGGATAATAATAGTACTGGCAACTGTTGTGCTTATATTGCAGACTTGCATTTGGAATGCCAAGTGTAAGACCAAAGACGAATATGATATATGGAAAGATTCGTCATTGACAACTACGATAGATTCGATATTCACATACACAGCCATAGAAATTTCTCATTACAAGAGTGATATAAAATGGGTAATACCCGATTTTAATGATTTGCGAGAATGTACTGATGAAGAATTATGCAATATAACGATAGCAGTTACTCTTGGTAATTGTGGTCGAGATGTAAATGATTATTTTTGGTTTTACAACAAACTAATACCGGAAAGATTTAAGGTCGGAGTTGACCCTAATGGATAAGGTGCATATAGCGGAAAGGATGACAAGTTGACTAAACCAGATATCAAGAATGTAGAAGATGATTGCATTGAAAAAATCCTGATGGATTTGGTTGGTAAATTGACAATCCGAGGTCATTTGCTCCCGGATACAGCGAAAACACTGATGGATAGAATAGTTGAAAAGGTGAAGATTTTTAAGCAAAGTAGTGAGATGAAAGAGCATATTGAGAAGTACCACAATGGAGAGGTTAATCTTGATAAGGAAATAAACCAATGAGATTAGTTCCAACACTTGACCGGGTGGCTATACTACCTGACCCAAAGGAAGAAAAGACTAAAGGTGGTATTGTCATACCTGGCAAAGCTCAAAAAGAGGTTAATTACGGTACTGTCTTGGCAGTTGGCCCGGGTGGTTTTAATTCAGATGGCACACGACGTCCGATGAGCGTAGGCGTGAAGGACAAGGTGTTTTTTACAGATTGCCACTTGACAGAGACAGGCACTAAGGTTGTAATAGTTGATGATGAAGATATTTTAGCGGTAGCAAAGGGTTGAATATGTTTAAGCGGTTGATATGTTTGTTTATAGGACATAAATGGAGGATGTTGATAACAGAAGATAGAAAGTATCGTTGTGAATTCAAGTGGTGTACGTATTGTAATAAACAAACTAATGGAATTTGGTTTGATAACTAAATATTGGGTTAGTTGATAGTCGGCGGGCTTGAGACTACGTAAGGATAATTAAACGGCTGTATTGGGGCCAATACCCTCAGTATGGCCGTTTTTTTATCGCCCAAAAAGGAAGATTATGGCAAAGAAGGTTAAATTATCAATTGGTAAGAAGGAAGAAATCAAGGGCACGATGATGAAATTCCGCATCGAAGCTGAGGATGGTAATAAGTCTGATTTTATCCGTATGACGGAGAATGAACGTTTTAAAATAGGAAAACATTGGAATTATGATGATTTGAGTTTCAATGAAGCACATGGTAAATTTTCCCTAACTATCAATGAAGTTTTGCCTATTGTGCTTGATATAGCCGGAACACAAGAGGAGAACCCGCTTGATTATAAAATTAGGAATGTCAAAGGTGGAACTCAGGTTATTGCTGAAATACTTACTTCACTTACCAAAAATGTTATGGACAAATCTATGGGGCGTTCAGAGGCGTCGCAAAGCTTTGAATCTGGAATTACAACAGGTCGTGGCTTTCTCTTTATTGATATTGATTACACAAATGACCCACTGAATGGCGACTTGGTTATTAAAGAGCTTGATCCGTTTATGGTATTGCCAGACCCAACGTGTAAAGAATACGATTATAACAAGGAAAAGGGCGGTGCGAAGTATATTATCATTGATGAATGGGAAGACAAGGGCAAGGTTGAAGCTAAATATCCAGGTCTAAAGGAGGATATTAAGAGTGCAACTTTCGACCCGGCTCCTCAAGGTCGTTTTGGCGCTATAATGAGTAGCATATTTGGTGGAACTGGTCCGAACCTACATCTGAAAGACGACTATAGGCATCACGATGAGCGTACTTTCAAGGAAGAGATGGAGAGTAACGTTTCAAAGCAGACAAACAACTATCGACGTTCGACTTATCTTTGGAAAGAATGGAAAAAGGGTGCTTATGTACAAAAATTAGATGATCCATTAAATTATTTGGCAATAACAGACCCCAAAGACATTAAAGCTGCGAAAGAATTCGCAGAACTTGACCCGAATATTAGGGTTATTGAGAAAGACCAGTTTGAAAATCAACTGACAGTCCCGGTGCTGAATAGAACTGTGATGTATGGTGATGTTTTGGTGGAGCACATTGAAGACCCATTTGATGGTATGAATCTTTACCCACTTATAAGATTTGCTCCATATTTCGATCATGGTTACGAATATCCACCAGTTCAGAATCTCATCGGCCCGCAGAAGCTTATCAATTATACATTCTCATCGTTAGTTAATATTCTCAAGAATTTAGCTAATTCAGGCTGGAAGGTAGGCAAAGGAACCCAACGACAGCTTCAATGGCTTGAAGAACATGGTGGTGAAGATGGGTTAGTGCTTAATTTAAGCAAATATGGCTTTGCTGAAAAAATCACAACCACTGAATACCCAACTGGTTTCGATATTATCACAGAACGTGGTAAACAGAATATGCGTGAGATTAGTCAGGTTCAACTTACTGTCCCTAAAACCGGCAGACCAGAATCGGGCAAGGCAAAACAGATTGACGAAATACGCACACAGAGAACCAAAGGTATTATCTTTCGCAACTGGAATCACACGCATCTCTTAGTTGGTCGTGTGTTGATTGAAATGGTGCGCAATACTAATGTATTTTCAGATGATGAGATAATGGCTATTGTTGATGAAGAGGATTTGATTGATGATAAGATTCTTGACCAGGCAAAAGGCATTATCATCAATCAATTACAACAACAGGGAGCGACAATACCACAGCAGCCACAGCAACCGAACCCTATCAGAATACGTAATGCCCCGCCGGAGATTCAGGCTCAAATATTGGATACGTTTCAAGAGGAAGTGAACTTATTCCAACAGTTTGTCGAGCAAGTGGAACAAGCAGCTATTCCTATAGCCAAAGATATTATACTCAAATTGCTCAGGAAGATGCAGCAGGGTCGTTACGGCATTAAGGTCGATACCTCACCTATGGCCCCGACGATGCGTATGGTACGTAGCCTTGAACTTCAGGAGCTTCACAGGTCGCTTATAGAAAGTGGACAGCCAGGCGTAGCTCGTGAACAGTTAGTTGAAGCTACGGATGCACCTAACAAAGATGAAATAATTGAAAACGTACCAGTAGTACAAGGAGCAGCGTAAAATGGTGAAAGCCAAAGGGGTTAATGTGGCCGAGGTAGTTAATATGACATTTGAACCAGTGGGCAAAGCAAAAAGATTGCTTGATGAAGCTCACGAAAAAGTTAAACAGGCGATAGCAGAACAATATCCAGAGTTTATTGGTGAAGATACCGAAGGAAATAAATGTTTTGACATGGCCACTTTAATGCGGAGTAAGGGACATATAAAATAATGGTTAAACCAGAACCAGAAGAAAAACTCGAACTCGAAGAAGGCTCGGCCAAGATAACTTTGAAGGATATTTATCTATTGTTCTATACTTTGGTAAAACAAAATCAGAAGTTGCATCCTGGCAGTAAAATGTCTTTTGATTTGAGGGTGTTTAAGAATTTACCAAAGAAGGTACAGATTCATTTTGAACGAAATCATGGTCGTTTATTTGCATGGATACCAGAGACACCAAAAGATCGGAAAAAGAGCAGACTATATCTACCGGAAATTATAACTCCAAATTAGCGAGGAACTATTATGGAAAAAGAAGAAATGAAATCCGAAGGTGATGAGCAAATATTAGAGGAATTATTAGCAGAAGCTAAAACACTTGGTATTAAATTGCCAAGATTGTCTAGCGCGGGCGTAAAGGATAGAAGTACGAAAAATATAGCAAAGGAGGAGGTCAGACAAAAGAAACAGTTTATACGAATACTCCAACTTGCTATTGCGAACAAGAAAGATGACGCTCAAATGGAACCAATTGATAAACGGCGAATCTTATTGGTTTCAAGGTTTAAGGCTGTTAAGTCGCGAACACGGGCTAATACCTATTCCGACGCTAACATTAAAGCGTGGATTGAAGAGCTTGACATGATTAACAGCAATCCGAAGTCATGGAACAAGATTACAGCGAAGGGCACTAAAGGTTTTACGCCCAGTAATAAGAAAAAGAAGACTGCGAGAGACATTCTCGACAGTATGGATTTGGAGTAAATAAGTGACAATTTAGCTGTACGGCACAGTGGCAAGGCCGGTTACCTTTTGGCAGTTTAATAGGGAATAAAAACTGTCCGGTTATCAGACTGATTCTGAGATACCTTTGGTGGTTGTGGGTTACAACTGCCCCCGATTCCGGGGAACGGAAGATACGGCTTTCTCAGCCGGAAAAAAGGAGATTTATTGTGGATACTGAAAAATCTGAGATTACTAACTTACCAGAAGGTATGAGTAGCGAAGAACTCGATGCTTTGACTACCGGTGAAGAGGTCGAACAGACTGAAGATACCGGTCTTGCCAAAGAAGCGCTTGATGCTACAGAGGAATCTTCTCCGGCTGAGGAGTCTGTAGAGGACGAATCAAAAACCGAAGAGGAAACCTCTGAAGAGAAAAAGCCTGATGCTGACCCGAAAGATGCTGTCATAGGTGATTTTAGGCGGAAACTTCGAGACGAAGAGATTAAAACCGCAAGATTAGAAAGTGAACTTACGGTTCGAAAAGAGTTGCAGACTACGGCTGCTGAACCTGAGAAAAGTCCGCTCGAACTTGCTGAGGCTGCTTACGTTAAAGAGAATGGAGATATTGAAGGTTTTGCTATATCTCCCAGCCTTTATCGTCAACAGCGAACTTTTGAGGTTACTGAGGCGGCAAGTAAAGCAGCTACCGAGAAAAGTGAGCACGCTGGTACAGACTTAGAACGGGCCGCCCAGGAATTGCAGGATGGCGATTTCTCGCCTGAGAAGATGGGAAAAGGACTTGACTTGCAAACTGTTTTCAACATGGCCGATACTCTTCTCACACGAGGTGATAGAGTTGATATAGCAGACGTTCAGCAAACTCGTGGCACTGCGGCAGCATTAAAAGAGGCATATAGGATTGGTAAGACTCGTATTCTTGCTGCTGGTGGTGAAGATGCCAAGGTTCTTCAAAACGCTATAAATACCAGTAAAAGTAAATCTCAGACTAAACCCAAGAAAACAAAGACAGACATTGATGCTCTCACTACAGAGGGCGAAGATACAAAAACGGGTGAAGCTGAGACAGAAACTCATAATAGTAGATTGACTGATTTTATATTTACACCATGAGTTTTTGATGCTTGGTTTCGCCGGAAAGGTAAAACATTATGGCGAGAACAAGTATTCTTAATGCAAATGAGTTGACGCAAAAAGCATGGCCTCAAACAGTGTTCAGGATCATGCTGGAGAATATGCAGTTATCGACTTTGATGAGTGAAGGCAATGATATGCCCATCATCATTGATCGTACACTGCAAGGCAGACCTGGCGATCAGGTTATTTTTGAACTTGACATGCCGTTGTCAAGTGCCGGTGGTACGGACGATAGTGATATTGAAGGTAATGAAGAATCGATGAGTTTCTTCAACTTTCCCGTTACTATCCATGAGCGGAATCACGGTGTAAGATCTGCTGGTAAGATGACGGATAAGCGTTCCGCCGTCAAGATTCGTTCTAAGGCTGCTTTTGCAATTGGTCGTTGGAGTGCAGAGCAAGCTGAGAACGATTTAATTTGGGGGCTTTCCGGCCTCGGTAACCAGAATACCTACGCTGGTGAAGGTACATCTGCTATTTTGACTGTAAATGAGAAGGCCCCAAGTGCCAGTCGTATCTTTTATGGTGGTCAGACATCCGCAGGTGCTCTTACTTCGGTAGGTACTGAATCTTTAATTGCCGCAACCGTTACGAATTATCTTTTTGGTACGAAGGTTATCAGTGCAATTAAAGGTCAGGCACAACTTGCGTTTCCGAAATTCAAACCGATACGAATCGGCGGCAAGAAGTATTACATCATATTGATACATCCACTTCAAACCAAAGCTCTTAGGGAAGAGACTGGTAACGCCGGGTGGACACTGATTCAGCAAAACGCTAATGTTCGAGGATTGTCTAATCCCCTATTCACCAGGCAGGATAGAGGTGTTGGCGAGCGGATGTTCGATGGCATCGTTGGTGTATGGGACGATGTTATCATTCTCGAATCGGAACGCATTGAGACTCGTGTTGCCGGTGAGGTATTCGATAACTCCGGCGGCGGTGGTAGTGGTTATACTGTCGATTCTGCTATTATAAGTGGAACTTACAGAGTAGCCAGAGCTTTATTGTTAGGTGCGCAGGCAGGCGTTATTGGTTGGGGACAGCCCTGGAAACGTCTTGAGCGTAACTTCGACTACTTCCGCAAACCTGGTACTGCAACTGATGGTATTTATGCAGTCTCAAAGGTTCGCTTCCGTGACCCGGGCGCAGGTCAGAGCGCTAATACGGCACAGGAAGATTTTGCGGTATGGGCGGTAGATACTGCCGTTGAAGAGTATTAACTGAAACACTAACGCCTTGAAAAGAAAGGTAAAAAGATTATGAAAAAGACATTTTTAATGTTAATAGTTTTGGCGATGCTTGCCTGTCCGGTTTTTGCAAAGCCACTATCGCAAAAGCAGATTCAATTTGTGGATGAGTGGGGCCAGGGGGTTGATATGACCACCTCGGTTAGTATTCTCTTTTACGATGCCACTACAACTGACGCACAGACAGTTTATAAGGACAAGGCAGGTGCAAAGACCTGCACTTCACCCATCACCGATGACTCACTCAATACACCGATTGATTATTCAACCGGTTTAATGACTTTTTGGTCAACGAACGCTGCTTATAAATTGGTTGTTACCGATGGCACGTTTACCAGGACAGTTGATGAGTTAACGAGTTCGGATACGAGGTTTTACTGGCCTTCGATACTTTCGGTAGCTTCGAGCACGTCTTATGGCCAGAATGACGATATTGACTTTACTTACGCCGGATGGATTATTGACGGCGATACTGTCGGACGGCTTGATATGATCCCTGATGCTGATGGTAGTATTCTCGGTATCGGTGATACTTCAACGCAGTCTGACGTTTACATTTATGCCAGTTCGACACAATATTTGTTTTGGGAAGAAGGTGAGCACCTATTGAATGTTGTTCACTCCCTAATAGAGATTGACGACGATTCGTATTTGTATTTCGGCGACGACCAGGATATATCCATCAAATACGACCAGTCGGGCGACGACCTTGATATTACCGGCGATGGTTCAGAGTTGGCTATCGGGGCATCTGGAGCCGGTTTGGACGTTTTTATTCACGGCCAGACTGGAAACTACATCGAATTTGACGAGGACAATGACAGGTTGTACTTTGAAGACATCAACCTCAGGATTGACGATGGTAGTGCGATTACGTTCTATCACACAACCGGCACGGCTGTTGACTGGACGGTGCAAATGGCAGCCGAGGAGACTCTTGTCTTTCTGCCTACCGAATCTTCGGACGACCAGACTTTCAATATAGGTAATGCGACCTATACTTCGGACTTTAGATTGTTTGGTGCGTCAGCAAGTACGGTAGTCTTTAACGCCGGTTCTGACAGGGTGATTTTTAGCACCTATGACATAGAGGTTGAAGATACCGCTGACTTGGTCATTGGTTCTGACGATGAGTGGACAATCGACAACAGTACAGAGGTATTAAGGATTATCGCTTCTGATTCTACTGACGATTTTCAAGTTATTCTGGGTGTTACTACAGAAGGCGTAGATTTGAAGGTTTGGGGTGCAACCGGAACTGAATATGTGCACTGGGATGCAAGTGCGGATTCGTTTACCGTTGTAGGCGATTTAGCGTTGTTCACCCTGACTGGTTCGACTAAACCGTTTTATGTACACGCCACAACTACGATTGCAGGTACGGCCATAGAATTAGCAACTACAAACGGCGGGATTCTATTCACTGCTGGTGGCGGAACAAACGGCGATTGGACGGCAACAGTTGGCGATACTGCCTTCATCGATGCCACAGGCCAGTTAAAACTAACATCTTCGTCCACTGCTGCAAGTTCTATCCTATTAACCATAGATGGTGGAGCATCCAGTACAATGAAGTTCCACGCTGACGCTGGTACTGCCTCTACTGTCAACGCTGCATCAATTCAGTTTACTTCCGATGGTGGTGGCATTCAGGCTGTGGCGACCGCCAACACATCTGTAACCGAACTGGCCTCCGCTGTTCAGTTGACGGCTTTGCTTGGTGGTATCGAACTGTACTCTGGCTTGAGTGCTGATAATGCGATTAAGCTAACGGCTGACGGTGATGCGACAACTGAAATCGACATCTTCAACGATACCGGTACTACACAGGATGCTATTGGCTTCTTGACCGACGTTGGTGGTGTGCAGTTTACCAACAGTGCCGTTCCTGACGGTCAAAAAGGTGTGGTAATGGCCGGTACTCTTGCCGGTGCGACTTATTCTGAAGGACTTGGTGCGTATGTCAGCGGTGCTATCACAGGCAACGCTGACGGCAAGGTATATGCTTTTGGTGCTTGGCTTGATATTACTGCTGGCACACCTACGGACGGCCCTGACAGTTTACTGGCTGCGGCTGACTTTGGTATTTATGCAGCCGCCGCACCTGAATTGGCAACATCGCAGCTACGGGTTATAAATCTTGAATATCAAGTTCACACTGACGCAGCACCAGTACAAAAAAGTTCTATGATGCACTTTAATTGCGATGATACTGGGGATGTGCCAGATTATTGGTTTACAACAGGCAACGATGCAGCTGTTGTATATGGTGCGAATACGACACATAGTTCAGCATCTACAGACAAGGTTGGTGCAATCAAGATTAATATCAATCCTTCTGTGGCAAACGGCTATATTTATGTTTATAGCCACGCAGGACAGTAGAGAGGAAGTGTACTATGCCTAAACCTATATACGAATCTCCGTATGAACTTACTTGCCAGGACTGCGACCACTTTGAGCGGTTGATGCACGATGGTAATTGGACGGGTTTTGGTGAATGTACGTTTTTTGAGTCTGTGAACGTCTTTAATGATTATGGCTACGCGATAAAGAAGACACCTATAGTTTTCAAAGATAGTTCGTGTCCGGCGGGCGTTCATACAGAGTGATTAAGGGGGGCCGTATTGTTGCGGCCCCCATTTTTGAAACCTTTATATTTAAGGAGTGATTATGAAGAAGTTAATATTAATTTTGGTACTGCTGACAGCAGGAGGATTGTGTTTTGCTGATTGGGACACTATACCAGTACCGCAGCCGGCGAAAGACCTCATCGATGCTCTGCTGCCCTTACCGGCGAATGTAGTAAAGGAGTACGGAAACACTGAAAAGGTGAGACTGATTCATCATCTTTTAGTGTTAAAAGCAGAAATGGTCAAAGTAATTTCGGACCACGAAGAGAGGATTGCTGCACTTGAAAAACAAGTTGCGGCACTGAAACCAGAGACTGAATTGAAACGACAAAAGGTCGAGATACCGGAACTCGGTGTCGAAGGTGAATTTATACCTTATGACGAGTTGCCGCCGGAAATGCAGAAATAGAGTTTATTAGGGCGGGGGCGATTCATTTTCCTCCTTAAATCGCCCTTTGCCCTTTACGGAGTATAACATGGCTATAGAAAAAGCCGACATACTGACACGAGTAAATGAGCGATTACTGACAAATTTCACTGATATCGATACTCAGATTCAGGAAATTTTAGACGACTTATCAGAAGAAGATTTATTAGTCGGTTCCGACCCTGACCAAACACTTGTATCCGGAGATACTACCCTTGATTATCCGACTGGATTCAGAGCTATGGTTGCAATTACTTTGACCGTTACTTCGGGCGGTTCAGAGCAGTTTCCGCTAATTGCATTAAAGCAGGGACATCGACAATATCGAGAATTAAGGCACAATGACGCTTCTACAGGCATCCCGCGATGGTATAGTGATTTTAATGAGAAGTTTTATTTATGGCGACCGCCTAACCAGGCATTTTCCGTACTTATAGAATATTATAAAAATCATGCACAAAATGTTGAGACAATAGAGTTCGGCGACAATTTCAAGAACGTAATTTACGCAGGTGTTACATGGAAAGTGGCTTTAGAGCAGAGTAGAACAAGGATGATTCAGCAATGGGGGCCGGTTTATTTTGATGCTAAACAGAAACGTATTGACACTGCGAACTTTCAACCTCAATTTGTTCATGGAAATTAAGGGAAGGATAATCAAAATGAAAATCTTAAATAACTTGAAACCAATTGCACTGTTTATTATTGCAACGATATTAGTGTTATGGCTTGTAATTCCGTTTTGTTTTGGTTTTACAGAGACTTATGACACAGCCACACCTGCGGGAACCGATGATCCTCGTGAAGCCGATGACAGGATGAGAGAAATTAAAGCTGCTGTGCAGGAGCGATTAACGGTGGAGCATTATTTCGAGTTCACAGGAACGCAAGTCTCTGATGCAAATGTCGGCATGCATAAAGATATTACTTCTGATTCGATAATTACCAAAGACCCCTGGGTAGATGTCAGGGCTTTTTTGCCTGATGGTTATGTTCTGGATGGCTCTGTTGATTATACGACTGAATTAAGGGCGGCTTACGATTCTTTGAGTGGTTATTCTGGTACTGATACTGAAGACCCTTACAATTCATTTCAAACAGCTGCTGGTGTTAAGCCGGTATTATCTTTCCCTACTGGTGTTTTTCTTGTCTCTGGTTCTATCAATAGCGATGCAGAGATGAGTTACGTCGAGATAAGAGGCAATGGTGCTGTGTTAATCGCTGCGGATACTACGGTAGAGTTTTTTAATAACGCTGGATTTGATGTTCTTTTTTACGGCCTTCAATTCAGGGGTGGTAAATATGGTATTGAAATCGACCATACAGGCGATGCTGAGTTAATATCCATTTCAAACTGCAAATTCACTAACCAGGATTACGCCTGTATCTGGACCGAAGGCGATGATTCGATGCAAATAAATATCACTGATTGTGTGTTTCAACAGAGTGATAATAATCAGACGATTGGAGCTATTCTTTACTTAAGTGCTGGTGATGTAGTTAATGTAAGAGATTGCTGGATGCGAACCAGACAACATTCCATCAGTGGTGGCAGAGATTATGCAATCTACAATGGAGTAGCAGGGGCTTTGTATATTAAGAATATACTCGGCGTTGCAGATAATTTTCTTACTGGTTGGATTGAAAACCGCAGTTCGCTTTACGTAGAAAACTTTCGTTTTGGCGGTGAAACCGGTGGTGCTGATGCACTTGTTAATCAATACAGTACTGCACCTTTAACTGTTGTAGATGGTCCGAGTTTTGTCAATAACACATCAGGTAAAATCATCCACTTTTATGCTATACCTTATAACCTGCATCTAAAGAATTTAGGTGGAATAACTAATGTAGAACAATTGTATTTCGATGACGATATAGGATACGAAGCTATACAGACTTACGCGGCCAGCCTTTATGCCGAAGCCACATTCGAGGGTGGTTTTCGCGGGCGAATCGTAGGCGAGGGCGTTATCGGAAGAGCAGCGGCGAAAGCGGTCTTAATGAAATCGAATATACTTCCACCTGCCAACGAGCAGTTCGCTGAAGCTGATTTAATGCTCTCGGATTGGCTGTCAAGCGGCAGTGCGACGTGGGCGCTTGCTTCATTCACTTATACACAAGCGGTTGATACCGACGATAGAGGTATCGCGGGCAGGTTGCTTACAGCCGATGACGATGGCGATGAAGGTACGTATCGGACATCCACTCTCATTACCATTGCTAATGGTTTTGTTTTAGGCGATGTTTATAGTCTTATCTGGGAAGTGGAAGTTATCGAAGCCGACCAGCCGTTTCACGTCGATATAAAGGTAGCTAATAATAAAAGGTCTTTCAATTTAGCCGAAGGCCATCACTTACTCCACGTACCGTTTATTTACCTTAACAATACAGGAACGACAAGCGCCACGTTAGATAGACTTGAAATCCATACATATCATGGCCTTGATGAAGATTCACTGAGGTTCGGCAGGATTACTATTCTAAAAGGAAATCGAACGGTTAATACAGTAGCCTATAAAATGGAGGGGAATGCTGCTCCGAGCGGTAGTCAATATTATGCAAAGGGAGATAGATGTTATGATACTTCACCGACTACAAAGATGGGTTGGGTATGCACTACACCGGGAAGTTCTTCTGTTTGGAAAACTTTTGGGAACATATAATGCCTGACTTTGGTGTGTTTAGTCCTAAGTTAAATACTCGACAGGATGTGCCGAGCATCCTGTTATCTGAGGCTTTTGTACAAGCTGATAGCAGGAACGTCTTTGAGCAACACGGGGAGTATAAGTCTTTAAGGGGCCGTCTTGGTGCTTTTCAGGACGCCAATGGTGATGATATAGCGACACCGACTGACGTTTTTGCTATTAGCAGTATCAATGTGAGCTTGAAACGAATCACTATCACCGGAGACCATTCCGGTGGCAATACCGCACTAACTGTCGGTGCGACTATCAGGATAAACGGCGGTACAACTGCGGCGAATAATATCGCTTTAACCGTAGCGAGTTTACCTACGACCTCGACTATCATAGTAACTGAGACACTTGCTTCGGCAGGCGCTACAAAAGGAAATCTGTTCGTCGGTTCAACTCCGATAATCCGCTACCATCGACATACGAAACAAAAGGCAAGTGTGGAATTTCTTTTGGCAGCGACGAGATATAATATCTTCTTATGGACACACGATACGAAAATATTGACTGTAAAGTTTACAACAGGATCATCGTCGGAGACAATTCACTGGGATATAATCACTCACCTTGACCAGGTATATGCTACGAATAATATTGATTTAGTTCAGACGTGGGATGTTCGGGACGATCCAACTAATTCCTTTGATGATTTAGGCTCTGCAAGTGGTATTGACATTGACGGTGCAGGTACGTATTTGACGGCTTGTAAATATCTCTTTTCATTCGAAGGGTACTTGTTTTTATTATACACAACAGAAGGTGGTGGAGCGAATAATGTTCACGCTCAAAGAGCAAGATGGTCATCTTTGAGAGACATTACCGATTTTGACGAGAACAGTTCCGGTGATGCGGGCAAGAACGACTTCGATAACACACCGGCTTTCATCGCGGGGGTAGGTAAAAAAGATGCAACTATGTACGTATTTACTAACGGTGATGGGCCGGTAACGTATTTCGGCTGGCACACAACGGAAAGTATAGTCTTCAGTTGGGATGAAAAACAGATAAAAGCCGGTTGTATATCACCGGATGCAATAGTGAATGATAAGTCTGGTAGATTGTTTTACCTGGCAAATGACCTTACTTTTCGGGAAATTGATACGCCCAATCCGATAAGTTTTCCAGTCGATGTATCTCTTCGCGGGATAAATACCGAGTTCGCACAGTTTTCACAAGCTGCTTTTATTGACGAATTCGACCATATTTATCTTGCTATACCTTCAGGCAGTAGTGAGACGAACAATCTCGTACTTGATTTAACAATAAGTGATTTGACCTGGAATGTTCACGATATACCGATAAGGATTTTCGGTGATTATACCAGGCAGGAAGTATTTACTTACGATACTTTACCATACGATGATTATAACAGCTGGGGGTTGGCCTGGAAGATATACAATACGGAAATAAATGTAATAGGACATCCTCTCGATTTAGTTTCTGATTACAACGGCAATACATACGAACTTCACGCGGCATTTAATGACGCCGGAGAAGACTATACCCGAACGTTGGTAATTGGAACTACACTTACTTTACAGGCAAATTCAATCAATCTTTTCAAAAGGATAAATAATGGTGTCGATTTATATTTCAATCGAGAAGCCGCCGGTTCTGTAAATTTGTCTGTGAAAAGAGACAATGAAAAAACATGGCAGACGGTAGGTTCGGCTTCGTTAGCAGATACAGCTTTGCCGGATATTGTTGTGGTACACGTTCCTTTTGATAAACGAGCGAAATTCTTTTTGTTCAAGTTGGAAAGCACGGATTACTTTGAGTTTATCGGTATGGCGTTTAATGAGTTCAAGTGGGATGATTATAGATAATGGAGAAAATGATGTGTAAATATATTCCAAAAACAAGAATACTCATTGTTTTGTTGTTACTGATACTTGTAATAGGATGTTCCCCGGGCCGTCATCATGGTCATATCTATATTCGCGATCCTAATCATATCGAGGTGGTTTTCGATAGGCCGATGACAATGGAATTGGAAAAAGATAACGTTAAAGTTAAAGCGAGCAGTATAAAACCCGGTTTCTTTGAAGATATACTCAAGTTTCTTATGTTAAGACCGAATAATTAGGAAGTTAAAGTGAGTAAGTTACGCAAGACACTAGGTATTGACAGGGTACAAATTAAACGACTGTTCAATTTCAAAGATTTACAGTTATGGCTCGATCGACTTGCTGTAATTTTGGAGGAAAATTACCAATTACAAAGGGATGTTGTTTTGGGCAGCACTGCTGCTGAGACGCCAAAATGGACAATTCGCGAAGCAAACGCCGAAGATGTTACGGCGGGCGAAGCAAGAGCGGTTGGTAACTTGATTATGGAACATAAGACAAATGGAACAAAATATGAACTGGAAGCATCTTAGTCTGATATTGTTATTGGCTTTACCAGTATTTGGTAATGTAGCGTACGATGATTTTGAACCATCTGCGACAAATACCTGGAATCTCGGTGCGTCATCTTTTCAATGGAAAAACGCTTATGGTGATGGCACTTTAGACTGGGACACTATCACGGACGGAACATTCTCTATTACAAGCGGAGCTGGTACAGGGTTGGTGTCGCTGACAGATGGAACGGCAAGTTGGTCAAGCAGCAGTTTATCAGGTTTTACATCTATATCCGGTACGACTCTCACAGACGGTACAGCAACAATCACGGGCGGGACGGGCACTTTTAGCCAGATAATAGATAGCGGTCTTACAGCGAGTCTGGGGGTCTATACAGACGCATCTAAACAACTGACCTCTACACCCCCATCAAGCGGTGTTTTAGGTTACTGGAGCAGAGCAGGGACAGTAATTAGCACAGCCACAGCAGGTGATGATATTACAACCACAGGCACTATTACTGGTGGCACGTTTACCGATGGCACATTAACAATAACCGGGGGTAACATCTCAGGTGCTGATGTAGATATAACTGCCGGAACAGGAAGCTATTCATCGTCCGGTACCCTCACGGCTGGCGCAATAACAGCAACATCTTTAATTTCTGAACTTATAACAGGCAGTAACTTTGTATTCAAACCAGCGACTGAACTTAATGCTATACTT
>SDBU01004187.1_pt1 | contig 17866 bp, 13 predicted proteins | sample 2277071 | NCBI WGS metagenome assembly SDBU01 (sample SAMN10397929, study PRJNA504765) | marine sediment metagenome | isolation source: marine sediment core GS08_GC12, 126 cmbsf | place: Arctic Ocean: Gakkel Ridge, Loki's castle | collected 2008 | reverse complement strand
CACCTCTGCCTGCATCTCGGTGACCCTGGATCCTGAACACCCGGGCAGTTTCTATACAGTTTATTCCACTGCCCTGGAGCAGTACGGCGCGCCGCCAATATTCTACATGGGATTTTTTACCACGGATAACGGGTCAACCTGGCAGCTGGTTCCCCCACCTCCCTCAGCAACTCTTGAAGACTTCGGCGGTTTCTGGAACCTCGGCGGCGAAACTGTCGAAGCCTTGTTTACTAAACCAGGTCAAACAAGCGATCCCACTGCAAATATCCTTGTTCAGGAGACTGCCGATGGTGGCAGTACCTGGCAACCAGGTGAGATCAGCTGCCCCCAATCCGGTCCGTGTCTGCGTTGGGGTCCAGCAGCTTCAAACGTTCCCGGCATGGGTTCACCCCTACCGCAAGGTATTCTCGTTTCTTCAGACGCAGGCCAAACCTGGTCAGCAGTTGATCCACCCGTTGAATTACGTGCTCCTTCACCAAACCAGCTTGCCGCCTTCTCAGAACAAGAGATCGCCATCATATCGGGCTCGATCGCATTATCCTCTGAACCTGACGCCCAACCTGTGCGTATTTCCGAAAATAGTGGTCTTACTTGGCAGGTGATCACCTTACCCACCACATCGTTCGAGGATGCCGGCCTTGATTACTACCCCGGGCTTCAAATCTTGCCCGACGAATCATTTCTATCCCAATCCCCGGAAAGCAGCGCCTGGCTCTGGTTGTCACCCGATAATCCGATTTGGTGCCCAGTCAATACGGACAAACTTCCCACCTATCCGGTGCTGCTGCAAAGCGTCTCTGATCAGCTCTGGTGGGTTGATCCAGAGGAGGATGAAGCCCAGCACATATCACTCTCCGAGATCACCTGTGCGGATAGTTGAGCCGCTAACCTTTCTGGGACAATAACAACCTCCAAATATTTTTCCAGCAACACATTTTTGCCATGAAAAAAAGCCGCTATTTTCGGCGGCTTTTCGTTTACCTCTGAATGGACTTCAATAATGAATCATCGACTAATAGCGATTTCTGCACTGATATAAGAAGCAAGAACCTGCTCTTCTGCATCAAACATCACCAGAGCAATGCGGTAATTTCGGTAGGTAGCGGCTTGTTCTAAAGCCGTGAGATATTTGTTTTCCTGGTCCATCACACCTTCTGGTTCGGGACATGCTATCTTGGTTGACACTATCGCACCAATTGAAATGTTGCTAAAGTCCGCCGTATATGTCGTGCCGTAATTGTTGCAACCTCCCGATCCGCTCAATTTGCCATCGCTACCAAATGAGGTAGTTATTTGGGTGCCCGCGATCAAATTTACAAAAGCTCCCTGACCATCGTTGAAAGCGTCCAGGTTCCAGTCCGTCCCTTCCAACCCGAGCGGTTCCATTTTGGTAAAGGTGGCTCGCAGTTCGCCATCTGGATTGGTGATTTTCAATTCAGGACCCTCAATTACATAATTTGAGGAGGACGAAAGCACCAGGAGCATGGCTTTTTCTTGAGCAAGAAATGGCTCTTCGCACTTCCAGGATGTGGTTACATTGGGATTGAAGTTTAATGCACTCCCTTCCCCAAAAACATACGTTCCCGCATAGAGGTTGCAGCCTGCAGATCCGAGCACATTATTTGCCTCGCTAAAAATCAGAGTGACCTGGCTTCCACCTGCCACCGGTTTATCATTAATCGCGGCCAACATCCACTCAGGCCCGGTCAGTTCTGGATCCAAAACTGAGCTGACTGCAGTCGCTCCATTACCGCAAGAAGCTAGCAACCCTCCCAGGATAAGAATAGATATAGCAAGAGCCCATTTCGAACATCTGGTAATCAACATTTCCTCACTGCTCAAGATTCAGCTAAACACCTTGTCATTATAACTAAGAAATTCTGTAAAAATCATGCTGTTGAAAATGGATTGAAATTGATCCGTATCAAATCAGAGTCAATATTTGCAACCGCCGGAGGATAAACCAGTTTGGTTTATATCCACGTAACCCCCCAACATGTATGGTGTTACTAGTGAACGAAAGAACCAATATATTAATCATGATTAAAGGAGAAACTCATGACCTTCCAGATCATCTGCACCGCAATTTTAGCTCTTATTATCGGCGTCTTGGCTCTTGTGGCCGGGTACCGCCTCTTCTTGTTCCTGCTTCCCATCTGGGGCTTTTTCGCAGGCTTTGCCATGGGCGTTCATGTGACAGCCCTATTATTTGGACAGGGTTTCCTAGCCACCGCCACCAGCTGGATCATCGGTTTTGTTGTCGGCCTGATCTTCGCTATCCTATCTTATTTGATATATACCGTCGGTGTGGCTCTCTTATCAGCGGCCTTCGGTTACTTCCTGGGTGCCGGTCTGATGCTCCTCTTCCTGGACCCAGGGTTAATTGTGACCTTGGTTGGACTGGCCGGAGCCGTGGTTATGGCATTCGTGGTTCTGGCTTTTAATATCCAAAAGCCAGTCCTGGAGTTCATAACCTCGTTTGGCGGAGCGACTGCTACCATCACAGGTATCCTACTTTTATTCGGTCGCATCACCTTTGAATCCCTCGGCGACAATCCGGTACGCCTTGTCCTTGAGGATTCGATTTTCTGGATGATCATCTGGCTTATCCTCGGTTTTGTTGGATTTGGGATCCAGATCGCCTCCAATAAGACGTATGTCATAGAAGCTCCAGAAAACAGGATCTGAAAATTAATTACATAATAAAATCAGACCGTCACTCATCAAAAACACAGTGCCGGTCTGAAGTCATTTAAATCTCAATACTCATCGGACTGGATTTATTTACACGAATCAAGACGCTCAAGTTCCGGAGCTCTGTTCAGATGGCTAAAAAAGTTTCCGTTGCTATGGTGGGATCGGGTGCGATGGCCCGCTTTTACCTCCAAGAAACCCTCAAGCAAACCGAAACTACCACCATCACAGTGGTCTGCGAGCCAGCCACTGCTTGCTCTCCAGATTTTATCTGATTGAACGGGGACTAACCCTTCCTGGTTTATAATATGTCTCGGCTCACATTTAGAGAATCACCAAACATTAATTTGTACCGATAATCTGGAGGAGAATATGCTTACAACTATCCTGGTGGGAATCGTTCTGCTGGCCTTCGGCATCGCCTTCTGCTTCTACGGCTTCCGGGCATTTCTGGTTTTTTTACCCATTATTGGCTTTATCACTGGTTTCTATATCGGCGCTCAGGCAATGCAGATTGCACTCAACGAAGGTTTCTTAGCCACCACGTTGAGTGTTATTGTCGGTCTGGGGGCGGGCATCATCGGCGCCTTCGCCTCCTATGTGTTCATGATCATCGGTATTGTACTTGTCGCCGGGGTTTTAGGCTTTGCAGTAACCGCCGGAGTGTTGGACCTCCTCGGAGTGAGCACGGGGTGCTTTTCTTCCCTGGTTGGTTTAGGCAGTGCAACCGCGGCTGTCTGGCTGACATTGCGCTATAAGCTGGTTCGTTACGTGCTGATTGTCATCACCGCCGTACTGGGCGCGAATACGATCATATTATCTCTGCTCTTATTCTTCAACCGCATCACAATTGAGCAGATCGTTTCACCGCTTGGCACTATCTCGCCAATATTAAAAGATTCGCCTCTCTATATCATCCTATTCGTTGCTCTCTTTGGGGCTGGGGTATATATCCAATTCCTCGCCAGCCGGGGCTTTGATTTTGATAATATAAAGTTGTTCGAAAGGTGGAGCGCCACAAATAGATAATTGCAGATTCTGAGCACCATTTGGATTTTCAAAAATCTCTGAGTGTAAGTCTTGACTCAGAGATTTTTCTGGTGATAATTTTTGAGTTCATACCGTTATAATCTATCGTATGAAACGAAACTCATACTACGATATTGATAAAATATTCTTGCGTAGTAAAGCATTCAAGTTAGACTCTATCTGACACTCAAATCATCAACAAAGAAGCCTAGCGTACACCAATTTCCCCTCCCTTACCTCGCATACGGATATAACAGGGATATATGGTAAAATTTCATTCAAGCTGGGGGAAAAACGTCCCCAAAATTGAACTAAATTCTATTTAAAGGAGCTCGAACATGACAGAAGTACCTCTCCAAATAATCATCGCTGCTTTCCAGGAGGAAGATGCAGCAGATCAGGCATTGAAAACCCTTAAAGAAGCAAAAAAAGAAAAATTGATCAGCATTGACAACGCCGCTGTGATCAGGAAGGATGATGATGGTAAGCTACATATCAAAGAGACTGCCGACATGGGCGGCGGTAAGGGCGCTGGTGTCGGTGCCCTGGTAGGTGGCGCAATCGGATTGCTGGCCGGCCCTCTGGGCGTAGCAGCCGGTAGCGCCCTGGGCGCAGCAGTTGGCGGTATCACTGCCAAGCTGTATGATGGCGGTTTCAAAGATGACCGCTTGCGACAGATCGGCACCTCTCTTGAACCGGGCACCTCTGCAATTATTGCAGTTATCGAGCACCGCTGGGTCGCCGAGTTGGAGCGCGAGCTGGCTGAAGAAGGCGCCGATGTGACAACCGCAGCACTGGCTGCAGATATTGCAGAACAACTTCAAAAAGGCGGCGAGGTCTCTTATACCGCCGTCTCTGGTGAGGAGGGCTTCGCTGCCGGACGTATCGCCACGACGGACGACGAAGCAGTCGTCAGCGGTTTCATCGCCACAGATGAAGGCGTTATTGCCGCAGCAGGCGTCGCCGAATTCGAAGAACCTGAAGAAACCGAAGAGGATACCGAGGACAAAGAATAAAGGCTATTCTCTTAAAATCACATTGAACGAAGCCTGGGTGTCATCACCAGAGGTATTTTCATATCTCAAGTGATGGCACCTTTAAATATTTCTGTCCAGCAGATCACTTCTAATTGATAAACCTCTCCAAATCAAATTATTATGCAAGTCCAAATTAAGTCTATTTTCGACATCGATCTACGATCACCCATTTCCTTTTCCAAATTCTATTGCTATAATAAGGTTCCATAACAGAAATAAATACGCATAAAGGAGATAATGCAATGAGCGAAAAGCAGAAAGGTAAATCAAAAGATGCTTCCGTTGACAAGGGTAAGCTCGCTGAACAGGCAGAAGAGATGGAAGTTGCTGCCATGGCGACTGGCATCGAAGGTGCTTTGGATATGGCCGAAGGCGCCGATACCCTTGAATTAGCTGCGGATGTCGCCGCGGCGAGTGCCGCAGAACTCGCCGAAGGTGCCAGCGATCTTACCCGGGCGGTCGATATGGAAGTTGTCGCCGATCGGGTTGCCCAGCTCAGTAATGTGGTCGCTGCCGCTGGTATTACGGATGTGGTTGAAGGCGCTGAGATTCTCGCCACCTCAGAGGATGTTAACGTCCTGAGTGCCATGGTCGGTTTGATGGGCGCTGAGGATCTTGAACACGGCCTTGAACTGGCCCGTATTGCGGGTGAAATGTGGGTAGTCGGTGACGTATCTGACTTGATGCAGATGCCTGTCATCTCCACTTTTCTTGAAGAGCGCGGCTACCAATTGCAGGAGATGGCCGTTGACCAGATCTTGCGCGCAGCCAGCACTCGCAGTCTGGCTGAGGTGATGGCTGCAACCGGTGAACAAATCGAAGAATACGGTATCCGTGAAGTTGCCGAAGGTGCTGTTCGCCTGGCTGTCTCAGAAGGTATGGCTGAAACCAGTGAAGATCTGGCGGAAGCCGGCGTTGGAATGGCTGCTACAGGAGCTGCTGAAGTCGCCGATGCGATGGAAGCAGGGCAGGTTGCCAGGGAGATCGCTAAAGAAGGTGTTGCCGAAGTTGCAGAAGGAGCCGCCGAGATGGGTGCCGCTGAGGTTATGGAAGATGTCGCCGAAGAGATGGAGAAGAAATCTAAAAAATAATTCTCTGGATCGATCCTCTTTTTGTGCCGGGTGAAAGGAAAACAAAATATTGCCTCTCCATTAATTTCAATTGTTTGAATTAATGCAGGGGCATTTTTATATACTGGTTGTACCAGCCTTGCTCGCTATCTTCGTCACAAGAACAGTTTTTCGATGTAAAATTGGCGCATGATATGCATGGGGTCGAAGATAACCCGAGTAAATCCTGCTTGAAAGTTCGCTATTTTTCGAAGGATAATTTCATGATGTCCGTTGAGGTTTTATCCAGGTGAACGCTGCAGCCTGGCTGATGGTTGCTCTTCTGTTCATAATGTTTGCCCTGCTAGTCTGGGGTAAGCTGCCTACCTGGCTGGTTTTCATTGGCACCTTGACCATCGCCATGACTTTGAAACTGGCTCCCCTGGATGATCTACTCAGTGGATTTTCCAATCCTGGGGTGATCACGGTCGCCGCTTTGTTCCCCATCGCCGCCGGTATGTATGCTACTGGTGCGATTACCATCGCCTCTGCCGTGCTGATCGGATTACCAAATAAATTGCGCCAGGCCCAAAGTAAGATCTTTGTTCCGGTAGCTGGCGCCAGCGCTTTTCTCAATAACACGCCCCTTGTAGCGATGATGGTCCCAGTGATCAAAGATTTAAGCCAACGCACAGGTATTCCCGCGGCCAAATTATATATGCCGATGAGCTTCTCCTCCATCTTGGGAGGCGCATCGACATTGATTGGTACCTCCACTAATCTGATCATCGCCGGTTTGATCATCAGCGCGGGTTTGCCTGCTCTCAATATCTTTGCCCCAGCTCTGGTTGGTGTGCCTGCCGCTCTAATTGGGATCGCTTTCTTGATTACCATCGGCAATCGATTGCTGCCCGAAGGCGTGCAGGGTGAAAATGACTTTGCAAAACGCAGATATAAGGCTGAGTTCCTCGTTTTCGCAAACTCACCTTTGATCGGCAAAACAATCATTGAATCCGGGTTGGCTGAAGCACCAGGCTACCAGCTGGTTGAATTCGAGCATGCAGATATTGGTAACAATCCCCAAGAACAGGAGTCCCGTCCAGCTTCTATCGGACTTGGTTTGTTCCATCGGCTGAACAGGATTTGGCGCGCCCACCCGAAAAAAGGACTTAGAAAGCCTGGAATAGCTGAGCAAGAGATCGATCTCTCACAGGTTATTCAAGAAAACGACGTTCTCACTTATATTGCCGACAATCAGGCTCTCCCTGGACTCTGGACCACGATTGGCATTAAGCCTGCTAAAGGTCTGCCTCTTGAATCAAAACGGCATACCCATCAATTGGTTGAGGTCGTGGTTGCTCCAAGTCATCCAGCTGTTGGCAGATATATTTCCGAATTACCCGTCCGGGAGGATCCTCCTTATTCAGCAGAGATCGTAGCTATCTCACGTGACAACTTACCACCCGAAGCCCCCCTCCAAGATGTTCGCATCCAGGGAGGTGATGTGGGTGTCTTAGAAGTCGAAGATGATTTCTTTTATCAGACTCGCGGCCAGCTCGAATTCTCACTCACCCGTCGTTTGGAGGGATATCGCATTCAACGCACATCCCGCGCGACAATCGCTGGGCTCATCACCATCACCATGATCGCACTGGCGGCATTTAATGTCATGAGTATGCTTAACGCAGCCCTATTGGGAGGGCTGGCACTTCTCCTGACTGGGAGCATGACACCTCGTACAGGCTGGCAGAGCATCGAATGGGATACGGTTGTCATCTTGGGTGCAGCGGTTGGTCTCTCAACAGCTGTCACTGCTACAGGATTGTCAGACATTATCGCCCAGGGATTGACCGCCATTGGCGGCAGCGATCCATACGTTGCCCTGGTAATGGTTTTTTCCGGTTGTATCTTATTAACCAATATCATCACCAATGCAGCTGCAGCTTCGATCATGTTCCCAATTGCCTTATCGTTGTCAATTTCCCTCGGTGTTAGCTTCACCCCCTTCGCGGTGGTCTTGATGTTGGGTACTTCTTACGCTTTTATCAATCCTGCTGGCTACCAGACCAACCTGATGGTGCAGGAACCCGGGAATTACACATTCCTGGATTTTGCGAAACTCGGAATCCCATTAACGATTCTGGTCAGCATCATCGTCTTGCTTTTGACGCCCCAGATATATCAATTTTAGTTCCACAGGGGTAAGACCATCAAAAATATCTAAACCTGTATTGAACAAAAGATCTCTTTGGAGAGATTAGAGTTGTATTTTCTCCGTTGGCCTCTGAACGATCAAGACAAGTTTTCGATAATAAGATAGATTCCCAAGTACTGAAATTGCCATTTGATAAAGAATTCTCAATTAATATAATATTTCCTTTTGAATCTTATAAGAACTGAGGAACTTATGGACTCTGCACAAGGAGCACAGGAATTCAAAGGCAGCGGCGATGAATTATTATCGCGTCCAGATCAACTCTCACGGTTGCCAATCTCTTAATCGTTAGCCCTGCCAAGACTTGTCCTTTCAGAATGTACCCTAACAGGGCTTACCCCTGTTAGGGCCAGGTTGCAGGTTCGGATTCTGCTGGGTCACAACTCGAACCGCTCAATGATGTTGAGCGGTTTTTGTCTCAAGAGAAATTGAAAGATTTCCCATGAAAATGGTTCGAGTCCTTCTGTGGTCATCCGCTCAAAAAGGGCCGCTCGCGATGCCCGCAGAGCGGATTTTGTCAATGTTACAATTCGAAAATAATAGGAAAAGAGGAAATTTTAGGGCTTGAAATTGAAGGCGAAATCTGAAAATTGAGGGATTAAGGGTTAGAATGGTTTCCGCCCGATCTTTATTTAATGATTTATACTGAGATCGGCAGTGCATGTTGGATGCAATGGAGGAGCGAGCGTATTTCAAACCAGGCCATCCACATTTTACACGCCAGCAAATTCTTATTTATACAAGGAGAATAATATGATCCCAAAACTTTCTTTTGGTCGAACAGGACACATGAGTACACGTGCTATTTTTGGCGCTGCGGCACTTTCTCAGGTGACCCAGGAAGAAGCTGAAAAGACCTTGGAACTGCTCCTCGAGTATGGCATCAACCATATCGATACAGCCGCTTCCTATGGAGATGCAGAGTTGCGTGTTGGGGCCTGGATGGCGAAGCACCGCCAGGATTTTTTCTTGGCAACCAAAACTGAAAAACGGACCTATGCTGAAGCAAAAGAAGAGCTCCACAAATCACTCGGTCGTTTGCAGGTGGAGTATGTCGATCTATGGCAAATGCATTTCCTGGTAGAAGAGGATGATTGGCAAACCGCGATGAGTCCCGAGGGCGCCCTTGGAGCTTTTATCGAGGCCAAAGAGCGTGGATTGGCGCGCTTCTTAGGGATTACGGGGCATGAGCTTCGGGTGACGAGTTTCCACAAACGCAGCCTGGAGCGCTATGACTTTGATTCGGTTTTGTTGCCCTATAACCCGGTGCTCATTAAAAACCCGGCCTACGCGGAAGGTTTTGAGACCATAATGTCCATGTGCCAGAAGCGGAATGTTGCCGTCCAGACGATTAAGTCCATCTCCCGAGGTCCTTGGAAAGAAAAGGAAAAAGTTCGCGCCACCTGGTACGAACCATATGAAGACCAGGCACATATTGACGCAATCGTGCATTGGGTGCTCAGCCAGCCTGACATTTTCCTGAATACAGTAGCAGACATTTACCTCCTGCCCAAGGTGCTTGATGCTGTACACCGGTTTGATGAAACGGCTTCACAAGCAGACTTTGAAGATGCCATCGCTCAGATTGAAGTAGAGCCGCTTTTTGAGTAACTCGATCAGCCATAAACTGATATAGGAAATGTGGTTCGAGTCCTGCCGGGGTCACCTGAAACCTCCTATATATGTGGGTTGAAATTTAACTGCCTCTATAAATTGGGGGATGTAGCTCTTCTCAACGTCAAGACAAGTTAATCTTGGTGAATCTTGGTGAATCTCGGTGCAACCCGTGTCTGTTACCGGTCCTATTGTTTCACACCTACTATTAAAAATATTTTACCTTTTTTTGTGCGCCTGAGGGGAAGAATAATTTGTGTTTGCCAAGGCACCCCTTCCGTTTTATGGTCAATTGACCGATTAGACCGAAGCTTTTTATGCCTGCATTTCGCCGGATATACTTTTTATATTTAATTTTGGACCCTCTTCAACATTGGCAAATACAGGTTCAAAGGTAGCAGGTTCCTGTGTCAAGGACCTGATCGGAGCCGATCCCTCTTTGTGGATCACCTTGAGGAACACTTTGACAACATTGGGATCGAATTGGGTCCCGGCGTTTTCTTTGATCTCAGAGATGATCTCACCCCTGCTCAAGGCCTTGCGGTATGGACGGTCTGATTCCATGGCTTGGACCGCATCCGCCACGCAGAGGATACGAGCTTCGAGAGGGATTTCACGACCCTGCAGACCATCCGGGTACCCATGCCCATCGAAACGCTCGTGGTGGTGGCGAATAAGAGGAACCATTTCACGCAGGCATTTGTTGGTACGCACAAGCTCGGCTCCCCGTGCGGGATGCTGCTTGATTTGCTCGAATTCATCGCAAGTCAGCGAGCCCGGTTTGAATAATATCGAATCTGGGATGCTTATCTTGCCAATATCGTGTAACAAGCCGCCTGTACGAATCTGCTCGATGCGTTCCGTTGATAAATTTAACTCTTCAGCAATTTGAACGGCATACCGGGAAACGCCCTTAGAGTGGCCTAGCGTAAAGGAGTCACGCATATCGATCACTTTGGCCAGCGAGTGCAATAATTCTTCATTGAGCGCTGCAATTCGCTTGCTGTTGTCTTCTAATTCAGTATTCTGCTCGCGCAGCTTGCTGACCATCGATTTTGTCTTATTGATGTACTGTACATGGCTGAAACGCAGCATCAACAAGGGCACCAACACTGCCAATATACCCAGCACACCAGCGAAAGAATAACCTAAGACAAGGGCGTAAGCGACGAAGCCAAAGGCAATGTAGTAGGGCCATAACCAGCGGAAACGTTCAGTCCAAATGACACGGCATGACTGGCCCATGGACACACTCATTACCCCAGCCAACAATAACGTGCTACCAAAAAACAAGATGTTGCCCGCGAGAATTGCGTATGCAATTTGGGTAAATCCTGATAAGAAAATGAAGGGGATTCCTGAAATTAAAATGACAATGGTGCACAGAAAACTCGTGATAAAGTGGTTGGCGCTGTTAAAAATGAAGCGATTTAGTTTACTGCGATGTTTAACCAAGGCTGTCCCGGCCAGGACGAGGCTGAGGATCAGGGCACCAGTCGGACCGAAAAGTAATGTCCCCGCCAGCAGGGGCGCAGCAGAGGTTGAGATAGAGGTGTCATTGACATAGATGTCGATTGACATACCCTCCGTCAGCAAGATAATCAGCGAGAATGCCAACAGACCAAACCAGTCCGGATACGGAGAGCGCGGTAGAACGACTACTGCAAGACCAAGAGCAACGAAGGCTAATAAGCTAATGTACCCATTCAACCGCCACAGCGGAGGTGACTTGACCTCTTTGGGAGGAGATTTCTTCGGTTTTGGGGGGGACTCCTTAGCACTTACATTTTCCCGGAGGGGGTTCGGCTGGAAGGGAAATTGGGTTGAATCAACGCGGGCATCTAGGGAGGCCTCTGTTTGAACTGGTTCATCCTGCCCGGTGTTGTCAAATAAGCCTTTAATATATTCATCAGAATAAATACAAGTAGTATTGCGCCCCACCAATTTTGAACGGTAGAGAGCCACGTCGGCATCATGGATGATTTCATCTGCAGAGCCCTGGCCGTTACGTGCGGCGATGCCAAAACTGATGCTGGCATTAATCGGTGTGACGCTGGTAGAGACCTCAAACCCTGCAGCTGCAATTGCCTGGCGAACAGCTTCAACCCGCGGAAAAGCCTCCTCAGGGGTAGTTTCAGGCATCAGGATGGCGAACTCCTCCCCGCCGAAACGGGCGACCAAGTCATAGCCTCGAAAATTATTTTTCAGGATCTCGGCCACCCCGACCAGGACCACGTCCCCGGCCAGGTGACCGTAGGTGTTGTTGATGTTGCGCAGTAAATCCAGGTCGCCTATGACGACGGTGAGCGGACGGTCATATCGCAGAGAGCGGTCGTATTCCTTCTTAAGTGCTTCAGCGAAGAAGCGGGCATTGTAGAGCTTGGTCTTGGGGTCGATTTCGGTCTGGCGTTGCAATTTGGGGACTTGGAGGGTTATGTAAATCAAGTACAGGGGGATGAGGACAAAAACAATCATCGAGGGGTTGATCCCCCAAATCATGGCTGCGACCATGCCAAAGCCTAGCAAAGTGAAGTCGATCATCAGTGTGAGCAGACCAAAGACCCCTGACTGGGTGAAGTTCTGACCCCCGGCAAACCAGATCACCAGACCAACCAATAAGTGGTTGAGCAAGGTGAAGACAGCCAGAGCAGAAAAGGCGGCCACGGTGAGCAATATTCCAGACGAGACTTGCGCGGCCAGGATCCAATTGTAGATCAAGGAAGCCAAAGTCACCGTCACGGCGAAGGTGGCCATGTTGAACAACTGGATGTACCAGGAGTACTTGTGCCAGGCCCAATCGATGAGATGGGCGACCAGGATGATGAACAGGGTGGCGGGGGCACCCAGGAGCACAAAGGCTAAACCGTATACCACCCAACCGAGGTTGTAGCTGGATTTGTGGGTGGCACCCTCGACTTTATAAACCTGGGCGACGGCGGCTACACCGGTCAAGATCAGCAGCAAGTAATTCTGCCAGTCGATGTTGATCAGGTTGAACACCGTAAGCCCTAAACCGACCGTAATTATCGATAAGATGAATATTCTTGCTTTCCAGGATAGCTCGCTCACGATTATCTACTCCAACCAGTGTTTACTAATTTACAGATGGTTTCTGACTAATCATGCCAACATTCAGATTTTCATTCGCAGGGCAGGCATTACCTGCCCTGCTCTAATGTTTATTCTTCCCAGGAAGCAGCGTTCCAACTGACCGCGTTCCAGTTGACCGCATTCCAGTTGACCGCATTCCAGTTGACCGCATTCCAGTTGACCGCATTCCAGTTGACCGCATTCCAGTTGACCGCGTTCCAGTTGACCGCGTTCCAGTTGACTGCGTTCCAATTGACCGCGTTCCAGTTGACCGCGTTCCAGTTGACCGCATTCCAATTGACCGCGTCCCAGTTGACCGCGCCCCAATCGATGGTCTCTTCCCCGTTTTGGCTGGACCAGTAGGCGATCATCGCCATTTTAGCTAAAAGAAAGTGAGGCACAATACCCTGGTTAGCAGTCTCGGTGGTGGGCGTTGTGAGGGCGGCGTATACGTCCAGGTAGGGTGAGGATCCAACTATTCCTGCTGAATGGATGAGACGATATTTGACCTGGTCAGGGGTCAGATTTGGCTCGGCCTGCAGCAGCAGTGCTGCGGCGCCAGCCACCATGGGAGCAGCCATGGAGGTGCCGCTCAACCGGAAGTAGTTCTTGGCGACAACCCGGTCCGGATACTCCACATCCCAATTGGATAGACTGCTCAACACGCTGATGATGTCCACCCCTGGAGCGATGATATCTGGCTTGTTGTACCCTTCTAATGTCGTTCCAGATGACGAGAATGAGGAGATGGTATCATCTGTCCTATTGGAGGAACCCTTCTCATTAGCTGCACCCACAGTGATGATGAACGGATCATTCGCTGGTGCAGATTGGATTGCATCAAAGTTATTGGTATTCCTCCAATTGCCGGCAGCTGCCACGACCACCACTCCATTGAACCACAGGATCTCGGCCGCGGCGTCAATTGCGCTCTCGTGGTAGGATTGCGCAACGGTTGTCTGGATCGACAAATTCACGACACGAATGTTGTACTCGTCCTTATGGTCCAACACCCACTGCATGGCATTCACAGTGTCCGACTCGTAGGCCATGCCCTGCTCGTCGCTGATTTTCAAGTTGATCAGCCGGGCACGAGGGGCTATGCCGGTATAAGCGCCATCGGAATTGTGTCCTATTCCGGCAATGATGCCAGCCACATGCGTACCATGACCGTAAACATCATTTCTAGTTGTTGAATTCGGGTTGAAGGATTCACTCGCCAGAACGAGTGTTGTTTTCCTTTGCTTTGGACTAATTAAGAAATCATTAGTGGTTTTTATTCCACTATCAATCACGGCAACCGCAATGCCCTCTCCCTGAAAACCCATATCCCAGACCTGGCGCACACCCAGGGTATCCAGGAAAACATTTTCAGGGAGTGGCTCCGCGGGCGAGTCATGGTCCGTTATCGGTTTACCGGTGGGCTTGACAGGCGCGTCCAGGGAGACCCAGTTCACGGAAGCCATCACGGCCAGCTGGGGAACGGTTTTGGCGGGTAGTTGGGCAGCAAAGGCGTTGATCAGGGGCAGGTTTTTAAGGACGCTACCGCCCAACTTCTCCAAAAAACGCTCTGCCAGGTCTGTATCATCAGCTCTTTGAACGATGACTCTTATCGTTTGTCCGGGAGCCTCGGCGACCATCTGCGCCAACAGCTCGTTCATGCGCGGCGGCGTAGGACTGGCCGTCATCACCACAGGGGTGAGCAGGCCGAGGGTCAGGATGAGGATCAGGCATACTTGTAAAATTTTCTGTGTAGTTTTCATTTGTTTGCTCATCTACTTCCTAAAATATTGAGCCCCTCAGGTTTTTGGGCGCCTGAGGGGCAGAATGTTTTATGTTTGCCAAGGCAGCCCGTCTGTCATTTGGCCAATTGGCCAGTTAGACCGTAGCTTTGTGCCCCTGCCTTTCGACAGGTTTACCTTTTCTGTGCCGCTTTATGAGCCTAGGTAGCCCGTCCATCATGTGGCCGATTGGCCATTTAGATCGTGGCTTTGCGTCCCTGCTTTTCGGCAGGTTTGCCGTTTCTGTGCTGCTTGTTGGTTTACATTTTATTGGCACCTCTTCAAGATGTTATGAATAGTGCCTAAGTAATGAATTTAGTACTTCCGTACTATATGCTCGAGATAACGGGAGATAATAACTTTTGTTACACCAAATTCTAACCAATTTATTACAACAAGATCGGTACTTGCGTTTTTGTTAGGTTTGTGGACGCTAATTATTGATTAAATCGGTTAGTGTAGACTTATTATTATGTGGTTTTGAAGGTTTAATCAAGTGCAGCCAAATGTCTGTGAGGGCAACAGTTGCACTAAATTCTAATTAATCGACTGCTGGATCCCACAACATTTTCATCTGTGGGACAGATCGCTCATTGGACCTACATGGATGGTGCAAGTGGGTAGCGACTCGCTATCAATCTTCCCATAGGGTTTGCTGAGTATCCAGCGGTCGAGGATTGCCACAACAACGTGGTCGTTTTATGTGCGGATCGGCCGTCCAAAGCCCCACCGGAAGCGTGATGGCTTCATGGAGTGAGAATTGGAAAAACGGATCTTCGAATAATCACCACGGATACTGTATAATCACCTTCCCGGTGTACTATTCAATCCATAGATCTGAGTTTTACTGAATCTGCATCCGGAGGGTGACATGACCACCTCAAAGCACAACGGTCAATTTTCACGCAGAGAATTCTTGCAACTTATCTCTACCTTCGGAGGAGCGGCTGCATTGACCTCCTTCCTTCAAGCCTGCTCACAAGCCGGGATCGATCCTACACAGGTACTCAGCCGAACAAATCCACCCACAGCCCTATCCCCCACCAGTACTTCAGGACCTACTGCGACTGTGACCCAAGAGACAATCGGGTCAGCAGAGAGTTCCCCCAGCCCAACTGATTCCCCTGTGGAAGCGACAACCCTTGACACTTCACAGGTTGCCTTTGTTAAAACCAGAGATCGAACACAAGGAGTCCGCCAGGCAGTTGAAATGCTGGGACTCAACGAAGTCAGCAGCAAGAATGTTTTCATTAAGCCCAACTTCAACAGTCCCGATCCAGCGCCCGGCTCCACTCACCCAGACGTCCTGCGCACGATCGTATCCATGCTGCATGAAAATGGTGCTGGCCAGATCACTGTCGGAGACCGCAGCGGGATGGGGGACACGCGCTACACGATGGAAAAAATCGGGGTCAACGAGATGGCTGGAGAGCTGGGCTTCAAAATTTTAGTTTTAGATGATATGCCAGCCGAAGATTGGATTACGATCCAGCCACCGAAAAGTCGTTGGCAGCAGGGCTTTCCTTTTGCCCGACCTTGCCTGGAGACTGACGTCAACATCCAGGCCTGTTGCCTGAAAACTCACCGCTTCGGCGGTCATTTCAGCATGTCCTTAAAAAACTCTGTGGGCATGGTCGCCAAACACAACCTGGTCGACAATCACGACTTCATGCGCGAGCTGGATTCCTCTCCCCACCAGCGCCGCATGATTGCAGAGATCAACACAGCTTATACTCCAGACTTAGTTGTCTTAGATGGCGTCGAAGCCTTCATCTCCGGGGGTCCGGATAATGGCGGGCGGGCAATATCTGAGGTGGTGCTCGCCGCTACAGACCTGGTGGCGATCGACGCGGTGGGTGTTGCCCTTCTGCGCTACCATGGCTGCCAGACCGAAGCTGCACGCGGTAAGATCTTCCAGCAAGACCAGATTAAAAGGGCCGTTCAGTTGGGTTTGGGAGTGGACAGCCCGCATAAAATTGAATTCCTCACCGGGGATGATGAGAGTAGAGCTTATGCCACTCGAGTCCAGGAAATACTTGTTTCCTGAAATTCCCTAGTTTTCCCTGTTCAATAAAGTATTCTTCAAGATTTCGGGGTTTATCTGACCACCGAAATGATAATTTTCTTGTCGTTAGGTCAACAAACCAGCCCAATCTCTTATCCGGCCCATCTCTCAATCATCTCGCGAACACAAGAAACTCCCCAGCAATATTTGGACTGTTCTCCGCAGTCCACATGAGCACGTATTTAATAAATCTGACTGAAGTCTCGGTTCTTGACCGGTAATTTTCAGCTAACGCTGAAATTCCCATTCTCTACACAACCATCCCCGTGAACAGGGATCGGGGTACTCCAATAATAATGGTAACTTTTTTATCATCTTGGGTTTATATACATAGACCTATTATTCTTTTTGCTTGATAAAATCCACGGCAATTGGCCGAGAAAGGAGGGTATTTACAACTGAATTAGGTATCCGAAAAAAATACACCTTCGTAAAATTCATCATCGTCAAAAAAAGGAGAATTCATTATGGATAGAATCATTAAAGCTTTTACCTTCAAAACTGAGGTGTACGCTGAAGTCGAAAGCGACGCTTCCTTTACCACCACGGCCTGGATAATTGTGGCGGTCGTGGCCTTTTTAAACGCGCTCGGCTCTCTTTCGTTCGATAACATCGGCAGCTCGCTTTTAGGTGCGGTTCTCGGTGCTGTCTTTGCTGTGATCGCCTTCGCCCTGGCTGTATTTGTAATTAACTTTGTGGGTCGATCTGTTTTCAAAGCGGAAGTCACCTTCGGGGAATTATTTCGGACAGTCGGTCTTGCATATGTTTGGCAGGCTGTTGGAGTACTTGGTATCCTCGGTGCAATTTCAGGAGCTTTGAGTTGCGTAGTTGCCCCAGCTCTCTTCCTCGGCGCAATTTTGTGGCTCATCTCTGCATTTATAGCTGCTAAAGAAGCCCTGGATCTTGAGTGGCTGCAAACTATAATCACCGTGATATTGGGTTGGATTGTATATATAGTTGTTGTCGCGCTCGCCGGGATAATCCTGGCTGCAATTGGTATTGGCGGAGCAGCCCTTTTTGGTTTGTTGTAGAAATAAGCATCTCTACAATCGAAAACGGTTTGAGGGATACTTCCTTCAAACCGTTTTATTTTAAGCTGTTTGACATTATTCATAAAAAACGAATTGAAGTGTCCTTCGTTCATCATTTCATTCATGATACAACTTCACAAACTCCGTTAAGATGCTCACTCCAGCTTTTTCTTCCAACGCGTCAGGTAGCTAGATATACTTTTTCCCCATAAATTATGGCTATACACAATTAATCTTCGATAATATCACTATCCTATTAAT
>SDBU01004186.1_pt1 | contig 17870 bp, 18 predicted proteins | sample 2277071 | NCBI WGS metagenome assembly SDBU01 (sample SAMN10397929, study PRJNA504765) | marine sediment metagenome | isolation source: marine sediment core GS08_GC12, 126 cmbsf | place: Arctic Ocean: Gakkel Ridge, Loki's castle | collected 2008 | reverse complement strand
GTGTTACTGAAAACCCCGAAGCAGCCAAGGAGGAACCTGAAGCCAGTATCACCGAAGAACCTGAAATAAGCAAGGAAGAACCCGAAGCCAGTGTTACTGAAAACCCCAAAGCAGCCAAGGAGAAGACATGAAAGACCTAGTAGAATACATCGCCAAATCAATTGTCAATGTGCCTGATGAAGTGGTGGTTACCGAGGAAACTGATGAGCAGGGTATAATACTTAAGTTGCAGGTTGCCGATGAGGATAAAGGGAGAGTTATTGGCAAGCAAGGCCGAGTAGCTGAAGCCATGCGCACCTTGATCAGAGTAAAAGCAGCTAAAGCTGGTACCAGGGCTAGCCTGGAGATTGTCTAACCAACTATATTTCCGGTCTTCTTTTTCTTCTCTTTTCGGCTGCCTTGAGGCGAACGAGTGAGCGGAGCAGGGCTGCCTCAGCTCGCGCTAGATCTGCTTCGGGAGCCTGGTGTTCAAGAAGGCGTTCTTCTGCCCGACGCTTTGCTTCTTCCGCCCGAGCCACGTCGATTTCCTCAACCCTCTCTGCCGCATCCGCCAGAACTATAATTCGGTCAGGACGCACCTCAAGAAAGCCGCCGGAAAGAGCTAAGGAGAACTCCTCGCCACCCTTCTTTATTCGTAGCTCACCCCCCTGTAAGGTGGTCATTAGTGGTGCATGGTGAGGTAAGATGCCTAGTTCACCCGCAACGCCTGGGGCAACAACTACGTCCACATCCTCTGAAAAAACTACCTGCTCCGCGGTAACAACATCAAGCCGTATATTAGGCATCAACCTATCCCTCTAGCCTCTTGGCCTCTGCCACTACCTCGTCTATCGTCCCCATCATATAAAAGGCTTGCTCGGGCAGGGCATCATACTTGCCTTCCAGAATTTCCTTAAAGCCGCGTACTGTCTCCCCCACCGGCACATACTTTCCTTTTCGGCCGGTAAAAACCTCAGTAACAAACATTGGTTGAGATAGAAACCGCTGTATCTTGCGGGCTCGGGCCACGGTAAGCTTATCGTCCTCACTGAGTTCTTCAATACCTAGTATCGCAATCACATCCTGGAGGTCCTTATAGCGCTGCAAAACCTGCTGCACTTCACGGGCTACTCGATAGTGCTCTTCACCCACAATATTAGGGTCCAGTATGCGAGAGGTTGAGGTTAGCGGGTCAACTGCGGGGTACAAGCCCTGCTCAGCAATAGACCTTTCCAGAGCGATAACCGCATCAAGGTGACCAAAGGTGGTAACTACGCCGGGGTCGGTATAATCGTCAGCCGGAACATAGATAGCTTGAAAAGAGGTGATTGAACCCTGTTTGGTGGAGGTAATCCGCTCCTCCAGTTCGCCCATTTCAGTAGCCAGGGTAGGCTGATAACCTACTGCTGAGGGCATTCGCCCCAGTAGGGCTGATACCTCCATTCCAGCTAGAGAATAGCGATAGATATTATCAATAAAAAGCAAAACATCCTGATGCTCAACATCACGGAAGTATTCGGCCATGGTTAAGCCAGTGAGCCCGACGCGAAGGCGAACCGCCGGGGGTTCATTCATCTGGCCGAAGACCATGACAGTTTTATCAATCACGCCGGAAGCCTTCATTTCATGCCATAGGTCATTGCCCTCACGAGACCTCTCGCCAATACCGGTGAAAACCGAAAAACCGCCATGCTCGGTGGCAATGTTACGGATAAGCTCCATGATAATGACCGTCTTACCTACCCCAGCACCACCGTAGGCGCCTACCTTACCCCCTTTGGTAAACGGGGTAATCAGGTCAATAACCTTAAGCCCGGTCTCTAGAGTCTGGGTTGTTGTCTCCTGGTCCTCGAAGGAAGGCGGGAGGCGGTGAATTGGCCAGTGTTCCTTAGCTTTAACCGGTCCGAGGTTATCTAAGGGCTCCCCCATGACATTAAATAGACGTCCCAGGGTGGCTTTGCCTACTGGCACCATAAGCATCGCTCCGGTGTCTATAGCTTCGATACCCCGCTCCAGTCCATCTGTGGGCAGTAGTGACAGACACCGCACCCAGTTATTGCCGATATGCTCCTGAGCTTCCAGTACAATCTTCTCACCATCTTGCGGAATCTCAATAGCACTGTAAAGTGCGGGCAGTTTATCCGGGGGGAACTCAATATCAACCACCGTGCCTATTATCTGAGCCACTTTACCCTTTGCCATTTCTACCTCCTTTACTAAGCCAGAGTCGCCGCTCCGCCAATAATATCAAGGAGTTCTTCAGTGATTGACTCCTGCCTGGCTTTATTATACATCAGGGTTAAATCCTGGATAAGCTCAGTGGCATTATCGGTGGCATTTCGCATTGCCACCATCCTGGCTGACTGCTCACTGGCAATAGACTCCAGAATAGCATGATACACCTGCATCTCAACAAATCGGGGTAAAAGCTCACCTAACACCACCTCGGGGCCTGGTTCATATATATAGTCTACATTCTGTGCCTGGGGTATGCTGGCTGGTTCGACAGGAAGTAGCTGCTGTAAAACTGGCTTCTGGAGCATCGTGGAAATAAATTGGGCATAGACCAGATAGACTAAATCTATAATGCCACTGCTGTAGTCATCAATAATAATGCGGGATATGGGCAGGGTATCAAGTAAACTAGGGCGGTCACCAATCCGGGTAAACTCAGCCCGAATATCTCGACCGTACCGCCTCATAAAATCCAGCCCCTTGCGGCCAGCAATAATAAGGGTAACCGGCACACTTTGCTCCAGGATAAAGCTTGCCGTCCGGCGGTTGATATTAGCATTAAGCCCGCCACACAAACCACGGTCAGGGGTAATATGGAGTAGAGCAATTTTAGCTACCGGTCTTCGCTGTAACAAAGGGTGTACTGGCTTTCCTTCCTGAGGTAAAGCGGCTAGGTCGGCTATCACCTGGTGAATCTTTTCCGAATAAGGCCGCCCGGCTAAGCCACGCTCCTGTGCCCGCCTCATCTTTGAGGTGGCAATCATCTCCATAGCCTTAGTAATCTTAGCGGTACTCTGGACGCCGCGTATTCGGCGGCGAATTAAGCGAATATTAGCCAATCTTTGACCTCACCCCCTTCAATCTACCCCAGAAAGCCCTCTTTAAACTTCGCAATGGCTGCCTTTAGTTTCTTCTCAGTGTCGGCACTAATATCCTGTTCCTTGGCGATAGCCCCACCTATTTCAGGATGATTTGCCTCCATAAACCGGTGGAAATCAGTCTCAAAAGCGGTAACCTTATCTATCGGTATATCATCAATATAGCCATTAATAGCGGCGTACAAAATCATAACCTGCTTTTCCACGGGCATAGGGACGTACTGAGGTTGCTTTAAGATTTCGGTGATTCGCTGACCGCGGTCCAGCTGAGCCCGGGTCGCTTTATCCAGTTCGGCAGTGCCAAACTGGGCAAAGGCAGCCAACTCTCGATATTGAGCCAGCTCCAGTCTGAGTCTGCCGGCCACCTGTTTCATGGCTTTAGTCTGCGCCGCACTCCCCACCCGGGACACCGATAACCCGACGTTCAATGCCGGCCTGATACCGGCATTGAATAGGTCTGTTTCCAGATAAATCTGACCATCAGTAATGGAGATGACATTGGTTGGAATGTAGGCAGCGACATCACCAGCCTGGGTTTCAATGATAGGTAGCGCCGTAAGCGAACCACCGCCATGTTCAGCAGCATATTTGGCGGCTCTCTCCAGTAAACGGCTATGCAAGTAGAAAATATCACCGGGATAAGCCTCACGTCCCGGCGGGCGACGCAGCAATAATGAAAGCTGCCGGTAAGCCCAGGCATGTTTGGAAAGGTCATCATAGATAATTAAAACATCCTTGCCCTGCTCCATAAACTCCTCGCCCATGGCGCACCCGGCATAAGGGGCGAGATATTGCATGGCAACCGCATCAGCGGCATTAGCGGCGACGATGATAGTGTGCTCCATGGCGCCGTGAGCCTCTAAAGTGGCTACTACTCGCGCCACCTTGGACACCTTCTGGCCAATGGCAACATAGATGCAGATTAAATTACCACCTTTTTGGTTAATAATGGCATCAAGGGCAATGGCTGTCTTCCCGGTTGACCGGTCGCCAATAATGAGTTCCCGCTGCCCCCGGCCGATAGGAATCATACTATCTATAGTCTTAATACCGGTTTGCACCGGGGTATCCACTGACTCACGCATTATCACATTGGGGGCAACACGCTCCACCGGGAGAGTCTTATCTGTCTTAATTGTCCCTTTGCCATCCAGGGGTTGACCTAGGGCATCAACCACCCGGCCAATAAGGGCTTCTCCGGTGGGCACCTCGGCAATCCGGCCGGTACACCGTACCTCGTCTCCTTCCTTAATCTTGGTGTAGTCACCAAGGATGATAGCGGCCACACTATCCTCTTCCAGGTTCAGCACAATCCCCATCAGCTCATTAGGAAACTGAAGTAGCTCATTATATTTAGCCGCTGCTAGCCCATGAATCCGGGCAATACCATCACCAATCTCAATCACGGTACCAACATCAACCGCGGTTACCGGCATGCCAAATTGCTCAATCTGCTGTTTAATAACCGAAACAATATCTTGCCCTCTTGTTGTCACCTAGTCCACCTCCTTTTCTACTCTCTTAACTGATAACTGGATTGAAGTTACCTTCTTGCTGGCCGCTTCGTCTTATCTCCCCGTCCCCGCCAACTCTCTCTTTAACGCCTCTAGTTTACTACGGGTGCTGCCGTCGATTAACTTGCCACCAATTCGGGCTATAATCCCACCGATTAAGCTGGAATCTACCTTAGGCTTGAGCATTACCTTCTTACCGACGATAGCCCCAAGATACTCGGCTAACTTTAGCTTACCTTCATCATCAAGTGAGATAGCGGTGGTAACTTCAGCCTGTTCAATGCCGTGATGGCTATCCAGTAGCCGCTGATACTCATCAGCAATATCACCGGCTATGCCCAGTTTGCCTCTGGTTACTAACAAATAGGTCAGATTTAACGCTAGAGGGTTTATGTCAACCAATCGTTCCGATAGCAGTCTAGCTTTATCATCAAAATGCAGCTTAGGACTTTCTAACCAGGTAACAACAGCTGCATCCTCACCTAGACTAGCCACCTTTCCCAGGTCAGACTGCCATCTATCTAATTCGTCTCGCTCCAGCGCAATCTGAAACACTGCCTGGGCATAACGCCTGGCATAAACCCGTCTCGCCACTACCTTCTCCCTAAATACAATTAGCTAACCCTTTTTCAGGGTGGTGCTTTCTTCCAGTACCTTATCAATAAGCTGGCGGTGTGCCTTCTTATCCAGTGAGCGGTCAATAACCTTACTGGCCGCCATTATGGTTAAGTCGGCAAACTCCTTACGCAGCTCATCGATAGCACCGTCTCGCTCTCGCTGAATCTCCGCGCGTGCCCGGGCGATAAGGGATTTAGCCTCCTGCTTGGCTTCTTGCTGTGCTTCCCGTTGGACTTCTTCCCCGGTTCGCACTGCCCGGGCGATTACTTCCTGCCCTTCCTTAGCGGCGGCTTCAAGCTGCTTTTTGGTCTCCTCCTCGGCACGCGCCGCCTGCTCCTTAACCAACTCAGTCTGCTCCATGCTCTCCTTAATCTTGCGTGAGCGCTCATCAAGCATTCTCATGACGGGCTTATAGGCAACCAGATATATAAGACCGAAAAGAATGCCAAAATTTACGATTTGAGCCAGCAATGTGGGCAGATTTATACCAAGGTTAGCCAGACCTCCCATTTTTCCCTCCTAAATATCTACCGCTCTTCTCAGAAGCGATGAAGCCTCACTCAAGCAGAAAGTATTGCCATGAGTATCATACCGATGATAAATGTCGCCCCCAAGATTACGGATGCAATAATGATACCTATAGAAAGGGGTATCCCATCCTGTCCCATAATAGCCTCCTTAAATAATTACTACACAATCATTGCTAAGATGATAGCAATAATCAGGGCATAAATACCGATGGCTTCAGCAAAGGCAGTAACCAGAATCATGTTGGTCATTATAGGACCACTCGCCTCTGGGTTACGGGCTATGCCCTGCAGAGCGGAGTAACCAATAAGTCCGATAGCTAGCGCCGGTCCCAATAACCCCACACTAGCTGCCAACCCCACGGCTAGTAATTTCATTGTTTCTGGCTCCATTTATTTACCTCCTTTGTACTTTTTATTTACCTCTCTTTTGTATAATTGTCTAAAGCAATGACCTTTATGTCAAGGCGCTTATTCTCCATGACGAGCCACCGCCAGGGTAAGAAACACCAGGGTCAACCCGGCGAAGATAAGGGCCTGGACAAAGCCAACGAGCAGCTCCAGTCCATAAAATGGCAATGCAAATACCCAAGGAATTAGGAAAGCAGCTATTAGCAGCAATATTTCACCCGCCGTCATATTGCCAAAGAGACGGAAGGTAAAACTGACAACGCGGACAATTTCACTCAAAGCTTCCAGAAAGCCGACAAAAATATGAATAAACCCGGTGATTAGTCCACCAAGTCCCTCACGAAGTCTTCCCCTAGCTATCTGGCCTATACTCCTAAAAAATTGCCCCACATTAATAAACTTCTTTAGATAACGTATTCCGAGTAACCTTAACCCAAAGTACTCAACAAAGACAAATGACACCAGCGCTATAGCCAGGGGCATGTTAATATCAGTATTAGCTCCCCTCAGTAAATGTACTGCCTCACCTTCGGCTCCGGTAATAGTTATTGACCCAAATCCAGGCAGTAGACTCAACCAGGTATTAAACGCTACAAAGAGGAAGATAGTAGTCACTATCGGGAAGAACAGGCGCCCATTTTTCTCACCGGCAACACTCTGGCAGAATTTAAGGAGTGCTTCAAGGGCAAATTCGAGCAAATTTTGCAATCTGGCCGGGATAAGCTTCAGCCGCCGAGTCGCCGCATACGAAAATCCCACTAAGACAACGATGGTAAGCCAGGCAGCAATGATGCTATTAGTAATGGGAAAGCCAAACAGGTGAAAGACTTCTTCAGCCGGCAGCTGAGGTTCTGGTCGGGGAACACTGAGCCAGCTGGGTAGTCCCAGGTCACCTAACATGCTCTTACCCAGAGGGCCACTAGCAAAACCAACTACAAAAAGAACAAGCAGGATAACCACACTCCCAACTATAATTGGGAATGAACAACCCAAGCAGCCCCGCTTAGGCACTAGCTGTCCTCCTTGTCCTGCGTGTTATGAGTGAAGGGTAAAAGCATTTGATAAACGCCATAGAATGCTATTATTAAACCAAGGATTAACCCGATTAGCCAAAATAGTCGTGTATCCAGTTTGCTATCAATCCAGAGGCCAGCAAATACACCCAACACGATTGAACTGCCAATGAAAAACCCCACCCCTACCAACCTCAGCGCCGCTACCCGCCTACTCATACTGGCCTCAATACTCCTAACCTTGAGCGGCACGATTAAATCTACCCGCTCAGGTCAAGTTCACCTCGGGTAAGGTTATTTATCAACTTCCTTCGTATTCCTAGGGCGGATTATGAAGGGAAGCGAACTCTCCTTTGAGAAGAAAGGACATAAAGGGTTGCGGTTATCAACCGCGGTGTTCTACCTTCCCTTGACGAATGACCTCCCCTTGGTCATTAAAAGAGTCCTAGCTACCTAAGACTCTTTATTATCAATTCATTTAGCAGAATAACATTGCCTTATGACAATGTGTCCCGCGCTTACTACTTCTGGCTGAGAAGCCGAGAGAGGTCACCATCAAAGTCCTTCAGGAAATTATGCATGTCCAGCACCTCATCGGCTGATAGCATACCCGCATCCCGGAACCTATCCAGCTCCACCTCAGTAAGGTCAGTAATAACCTCCGGCTCTCTCTCTTCCCCGATCACTGCTGCCACTAAACACTGAGTGTGGCAGGCTGAACAAGACGCCCGCAAAAACCACAAATCTTGATGGTGACCCAGGACACCAATATTATCTATCTCATAGAGCTGCCCACAAACACCACACTTTATTGAAGCCATCAACCTTTTGATAAGACCCTCTTCCACCGTTCAGCCTTTAATACTAAGATTTACGCTTATCAAAGTCCTCAAAGTCAAGGGTGTTAATGAAGTCAGTGAAAGCTGACATTCTGCCTATCTCCTCTTCACTAACCTGCTTGTCCCGGTCACCAGTTCCACCCCCTTCCCTCTCCGGGGTAAGAGGTTTACCTGTCTCCTTGTCCAGGAAAACACCTGCTTTATCTAAGACTATCTCCTCGGCATAGATAGGTGCCTCCGACCTTACCGCCAACGCCAGTGCGTCGCTAGGACGAGAGTCCACCTCCATTTGCCCGCCGTCTACATTAAGGATAATCTTGGCGTAAAAGGTATCGTTCTTAAGGTCGTTGACGATGATAGAGTTGATAGTCGCCCCTAGGGCATCAATGACCGAACGTAGCAAGTCATGAGTCAAAGGCCTCGGTATCGTAACATCCTGTAATTTTACGGCTATGGCATCTGCCTCTGCGGGGCCAATCCAAATTGGGAGATAGCGCTCATCCGTTTTCTCTTTCAAGATTACTACCCGTTGATAGTTCATCATGCTAACCCGAATGCTGTCAATTATCATCTCTATCATGCCCACACCTCCTCAATTTCTCAGCCAACATGTCTAATTCTACTCCATATCACTACCACTGTCAACTGGAAACACGGTAAATTTACCCCCACCGTATTTAGCTAAACCGCCTTATTATGGTATAATAAAACAAGGGTAAAATTAGAAACTTATTACTGCGTATTGCCTCAGTTTCAATGAGCCCTAATGTGGGTGATAAAACCAGATAGAGAATTTCTAGGCATTAGACCATAGTGATTAGGCAGCTCAACATTCGCCAGATGACTGAGGAAAGGGAAGAAAGCCTTTCCCCCTATGCCGTGAAAAGTAGGTTGTCTCAGGGCAGGGTTAAACATGAGGAACCTTGCCCGGTGCGCACCGTCTTCCAGCGTGACCGAGACCGTATTATCCATTGCAAGGCTTTTCGCCGCCTCAAGCATAAGACACAGGTTTTCATTGCCCCCCTGGGTGACCACTATGTGACCCGGCTCACCCATACTCTGGAGGTCTCTCAAATAGCTCGAACCATAAGCCGGGCCCTAAACCTTAATGAGGATTTGACCGAGGCAGTTGCCCTGGGCCATGATTTAGGTCATACCCCCTTCGGTCATGTCGGAGAGGAAGTCCTGGACGAGCTCTACCACGAGGGATTCAGGCATAATGAGCAAAGCCTCAGAATTGTTGACCTTTTAGAGAAGGATGGTCGGGGGCTTAATCTTACCGGGGAGGTGAGAGACGGCATTTTAAATCACTCCAAGGCAAGGGCGGATATCCTGGGAGAGGACTCAGGAAAGGCAAATACTCTGGAGGGTCAGGTGGGTAAGCTTGCTGATGCCATTGCCTATATTAATCATGATATTGGTGATGCCATCAGAGCTGACATCATCACTGAGAATGATTTGCCACTCTCGGCCATTACGGTGTTGGGTCGTTTCCATTCGCAGCGCATCAATGCGATGGTATGTGATATTATTGAGCATTCATGGTCAGCCAGTGGTTATAACCCTACCGGTAATCCGGCAATAGGTATGAGCCCTCAGATTCTGGAGGCAACTAATGCCTTGCGTGAATTTCTCTTTGATCGGGTATACAACCTGCGCTCAGCACAGGAGGAATCAGAAAAGGCAAGGGAGGTGGTGCGTCTATTATACCAATACTTTAATGAGCATGAAGATAAGCTGCCGCCGGAATACCGTTTTTATAGTGATGAGACGGAGCGGCGGGTGGTTGACTATATCGCCGGTATGACTGACCAGTATGCCCTGAGGATTGCTGAGGAGATGTCTTTGCTGGATGACAAAGCGCAACAACAGCAGTTATTATAAGCGGGTAGATTAAAGGGGTGAGGTAGTACGGCAGAAGATGAGTGTTATTGACGAGGTAAAGCAAAGGACCGATATTGTAGAGGTTGTTAGCCAGTATGTTTCTTTAGCCAAAGCCGGCCGAACCTTCAGAGCGCTATGCCCGTTTCATAGTGAGAAGCATCCCTCCTTCTTCGTCTATCCTGAGCAGCAGAGCTGGCATTGTTTTGGTGCCTGTAATACCGGGGGTGATGTTTTTGCCTTTATTATGAAAAAACAGGGCATCGACTTTGGTGATACCCTGCGTCTTCTCGCGGAAAAGGCTGGGGTTACCATCAGCACCAGATTTGAGCAGGATATCGGAAGGGATGAGAGGGAGAGATTATATCAAATTAATGAGGCGGCGACACAATATTTTCACAATTTACTTCTCAACTCTTCGGCTGGAGAACAGACACGAAGTTACCTAGCCGTCCGAGGTTTATCACCGAAAACCATTAGTGACTTTCAACTAGGCTTTAGCCTAAATAACTGGGAAGCGCTAAAACAATATCTGGCGGAGAGGGACTATACTGAAAATGAACTATTGACGGCTGGTTTAGTAGTAGAGGCAGAGGGAGGTAAAACTCATGACCGGTTCCGTAATCGGTTAATGTTCCCCATACACGATAGCAGAGGGCGCACCACCGGCTTTGGAGCAAGGGTGCTTGATGATTCGTTACCCAAGTACCTCAACTCACCGGTGACGCCAATCTTTGATAAGAGTAGCAGCCTATATGGCCTGAATCTTGCCCGGTCAGCTATCAGACAGCAAAACTTAGCCGTGATTGCAGAGGGCTATATGGATGTTATCACTGCCCACCAAGGCGGTTTCAACAATGTGGTTGCCTCGATGGGAACCTCAGTTACCGAGAAGCAGGTTAACATTATAAAGAGGCTGACCAGAAATATGGTTTTAGCTCTTGACGCCGATGCGGCCGGTGAGGAAGCTAGTCTGCGGGGCGTGGGCTATGAAAATACCCTTGGTGCTGAGGTAAAGGTTATCATCCTGCCTAGGGGTAAAGACCCTGATGATGTCATTAGGGAAGATGCAAAAATTTGGCAGGAACTGCTGAAAGAGGCTTTACCGGTAATTGACTACACCTTTAATATGGTTACCGCTGAACTTGACCTGACTACAGCCAGGGATAAGTCTTTAGCCGTAGATAAGCTACTACCCATCATTGCTGAGATGAAGGATACAGTGCGCCAGGCTCACTATTTACAGAAACTGGCTCGTCTGGTCAAGGTCAGTGAGCGACGTATAGAAGCTGAGCTAAGAAGAATTAAACCTAGCCTCAAAGTTAAGGGACTGAAGCCAAAAACGGTAGCACACACACTTCAGTCCGTTCTAGCCAATCCGGCTGAGGAATACTGCCTTGCCCTGCTGCTGCAGCACCCTGAGCTTAAAGCTCGCTGCCAGGACCTTTTACCTGAATACTTCGAAAATAGTGAAAACCGCGAAATCTTTATCAACTGGCAGCGAACTGATGACTTGCCATCACTTAAGGCGGAGCTTGACACCGCTATTCATGAACACCTTGATTACTTGATAACCAAGAGCTTACCCCCCACCAGTCAAACGGAGCGGGAAGAAGTCCTTATTGACTGTGCCCTTAACCTGCGAGAAAAATTCCTGCGCAGTTTGGAGACAAAAAAAGAGGCGATGTTGGCTTCAGAAGCAGAAGCCGGGGGTTCTGCTGCCGAGTTGGCCAAGCTTCAAGAGCAGGGGATAGAAGTCCCCGTTCAGCTGGGAGAAGTCTTTACGCAAAGGAATCAGAGGAGGTGAGGAATGAGATTAGAAGACGGGGAGAACACTAGACAGGTGCCGCCACAAGATAAGGATGATGAGGAGTCATCTTCGGATAATGGCCTGGACACCGGGTCTGAATCGGAAGCGTCTGATGTTTCGCCTCTCCCTTCTCTTGAGCTTGAGGGTGGAATGAAGAGCGGAGATACAGCTGAGCCGAAGCAACCGTGGCGTGAGGCGAGGCAACTCGAGATTGAGAAACCCGAATCCGAGGTGGATTTAGAGTTAAATACGGCAGTGCAAGGGTTGGAAGAGCATGAGGCGGTAGACGACCCGGTCCGTATGTATCTTCATGAAATTGGCCGGGTGCATCTTCTCACCGCTAAAGATGAAAAGGTCTTAGCCAAAAAGATGGAAGAGGGTAAACGCATCGAGGAGATTAAACGAGACTACCAGCAGAGATATGGCAAGCCCCCTACGGCAACTGAAATAATGCTTACTATACTTAGTGAGCTGAGTCAGTCCTCTCCTGTCATCCGTCTCCTTCAGGAACAGCTCGATTTAACACCGAACGCCAGCTTTAGACAAGCTATCTCCAGCGCTAGATTGCGGGATAGCATTGATGGGGAGCTAAACCAGCAACTCGTCCAGGCTATTTCTGACCAGATAGATAGGTCCATCTCTGAAATGGAAAGATTGCTTATTAAGCTGTCACTAAATAGTAATCTGTTGCCGGAGGAAGTCCTTAACGCTATCGGAGATAGCGTCTCCCTAGCTGATGTGGAGAATCTGGTGACCAAGCCGGCTTTCATTAGTTCCATTCAGGTTTACGAAGAGCAGCTTGAAGCTTACCTGGAGAGTATTGGGCGTGAGTCAGACAAAGCACAAAGGCACCTCACTGAGGCTAATCTTCGTTTAGTAGTCAGTGTAGCCAAGAAGCATATTGGGCGGGGTATGTCGCTCCTCGACCTCATTCAGGAGGGGAATATCGGCTTAATCCGAGCCGTGGAGAAGTTTGATTACCATAAGGGATATAAATTCAGCACCTACGCTACCTGGTGGATTCGTCAAGCTATTACCCGGGCCATAGCCGATCAGTCTCGCACCATTCGCATCCCGGTGCATATGGTTGAGACCATCAATAAACAGCTAAGGGTAAGCCGCCGCCTTGCCCAGGAATATGGACGAGAGCCTACCTCCAAGGAAATCGGCAAGGAAATGGAGATACCCCCGGAGAAGGTCAGGGAAATAGTCAAGGTATCACAGTTACCCATATCGTTAGAGACACCGATGGGCGAGGAGGAGGACAGCCACTTAGGTGACTTTATTGAGGACCGTAATGCTTTGCTGCCGGCTGATGCTGCCTCTAGGCAACTTTTGAAGGAGCAAATCGATGGGGTGCTATCTACTCTTACCCCTCGTGAGCAGCGGGTGCTCCAACTTAGATTTGGTCTGGAGGATGGACGCAGCCGAACTTTAGAGGAGGTGGGCAAGGAGTTCCAGGTAACCAGAGAGCGGATTCGTCAGATTGAAGCTAAGGCGCTTCGTAAGCTCCGCCACCCCACCCGCAGCCGCAAATTAAGGGATTACCTGGAGTGATAATTGCCTGAAGGCTGTCTGATTGCGATAGGCACTGTCATAGTTCCAAGGCAGTTTGTTAGCGGCCTTTAAACATCCCCTTTAGATTTCGGGGCAGTTTACCGACAATTCCCATCTTCATCAACTTCTGCATCTGATGAAACTGATTAAGGAGCCGATTAATATCCTGCGGTGTCACTCCACAACCCTGGGCAATGCGCCGCCGCCGACTACCATCAATAATATTTGGATTATACCTCTCCTCAGGGGTCATCGAAAGTATAATAGCCTCAACCTTCTTTAGTTGTTTCTCTTCGGTACCCTCGGGCAGTTGCCTTGCCAACTGGGGCAGACCGGGGAGCATCTCAACCAATTGAGCTAGGGGCCCCATCTTCTTAATTGCCCTTAGCTGAGATAGGAAGTCGTCTAGATTGAAGCTGGCAGTGCGTACCTTCTGGGCTAAATCCTTAGCCTGCTTCTCATCAAATGTCTGCTCCGCTTTCTCGATGAAGGTAAGTATATCCCCCATACCCAGGATGCGTGACGCCAGGCGGTCAGGGTAAAAAGGTTCAAAGGCATCAACCCTTTCACCAATACCGATGAACTTGATGGGTACGCCGCTAACCCACCTGATAGAAAGAGCAGCCCCACCCCGGGCATCCCCATCCATCTTGGTTAGCACAAGACCAGTCAGGCTCAACTGAGAATGAAACTCCTCAGCTACCCGCACTGCATCCTGGCCCGTCATGGCATCAACCACCAGCAATACTTCAGCCGGCTCCAGCTCCTTTCTAACCTGAGCTAATTCCCGCATCATTGCTTCATCAATATGAAGGCGGCCAGCGGTATCAACTATAACCCAGGTAGCCGCTAGTCCCTTGGCTTCGGTTAGAGCATGAGCACAAATATCCTTACTCGTGGTGCCAGGAGCTTCACTATAAACTGGAATGTCAAACTGTTTCCCCAGGGTAGCTAACTGCTCGATAGCTGCCGGGCGGCGGTTATCGGCGGCCACCAGCAGGGGGCGCTGCCCTGAATGCTTTAGGTGAAGGGCTAGCTTGGCGGCGGTGGTCGTCTTCCCTCCGCCCTGCAACCCCACCAGCATGGCTACCGAAGGAGGGTGGGCCGATGGTGCCAGGCGGCTCTGCTCTCCACCTAGCGTAGCAATAAGCTCTTCGTTGACAATTTTGATTATCTGCTGGGCTGGGGTCAAGCTTTGTAGCACTTCAGCGTCGATAGAACGCTCCCGTACCCGGGCGATAAAATCCTTGACCACCTTAAAGTTTACATCGGCTTCCAGCAGGGCTAACCGCACCTGGCGCAGGGCATCATCTATATCCTTTTCACTGAGCTTACCCCGGTTACTCAGCCCCCGAAATACCTTGCCTAACTTGTCACTAAGAATCTCGAACATAGCCATTCCATTCTAATTGGGGGGTGTCTTAGCCGTCAAGCCAAAGGTAAAATTCGTCTCTAGTTTGGGAAGTAGGGCGGGCTCATTGGCGACGGGAAGGGAGCATCAGTGCTGCCACTACTCCAAGGAAACCGGCACCCATTGCTACCAGTATACTCCAGGTGTAATCCCCGGTCAGGTCAAATAGAGCCCCACCCACCCAGCCTCCCGCTGCCATCCCCAGCCAGGCACCAGCTACCTGGTAGGAGTAGATGGTGTTGAGCGGCGCCTTCGTCCCGTAGTACTGGCGGTTGAAGATAGGGAAGCCCACCATTTCCCCGCCATAGCCCAACCCAAACAGGAAAGCGAAGGAGTAGAATGGCCATAGCTCTCTGGCCCCCAGCAAGAGCAGCATGGGGAGGGTCTGAAGCAATACCACGAGGGTTAAGGTGAACCTTCCCCCTTTGGCCTCGGCGACCAGCGAAATCCCGAAGCGGCTGATGATAGAAGTGGCTAGCGCGATGCTGAGTACGCCCGCGGCAGGTAGGCTGGGGATGCCAGCAAAGGTGGCAATGGAGACCACATGGGCTAAGGGGACGGAGTGTCCCAAGCAGCCTAGGGCATGAACCGCCACCAGTGTCCACAGGCTGGTCATCATGGTAACTTGGCGCAGGCTGAAGCTGGCAACCGAAGAGCTTGAGTTCCTCAGTTGTGGCTCGGGGGTTGATGCCCCGTAAGGAGTTACCTTCTTTTCCTGGGGGTACTCCCTGAGTAAAGAGACGGATATCAGCATTAAGACCCCACCGATGATACCAAAGGTAATGAAGGTATTACTCCAACCTATAGTTTCAATAGCCCAGCGCATGAGGGGGGAAAACACCGCCGGCCCCAAGCTTATACCAGCCCACATAAGCCCCATCGCTAACCCCAGCTTTCGGTGGAACCAGCGGGTCACTAGCACCGGCAGCAAAGTCACAAAGGCGGCTGAACCCAGTCCGCCGATGAGCACACCGAAGAAAAGCTGAAATTGCCAGACTTGGGTGACCGTGGCGGTAAGCAACATTCCGACCGTGAAGATGACCGCGCTCGCTATTACGATGCGGCGGGAGCCAATGCTCTCTGCCAGCCATCCTGTGGCTAGGACCAGCGGGATTCCTACTAGAAACTGGAGGGTATAGGCGAAGGAAATAGCACCCCGACTCCAGCCATACTCTGCTACCAGAGGGTCAATGAATACCCCGAAGGAAAACCTTACCCCTGTGCTGATGGCGGATATCACGATGACACTGGCCAGGATTACCCAGGCATAGTGAGGTCGCTTCCGCTGCGAAATTAATCGCATAATTTAAAATCTTACCACCATGACACGGAAATATCCACTTCACCCCTAACCTTTAGGGAATAATGTGGTCGCCGTCGAGACCAGGAGCGAAGCCCCTCTTTTTAATATCCTTTTTCTCTCTCTTGCAAAGGGGGTGAGGTAGATAAATAATCTCCCAGTTATGCTAAAATTAGGTAAATACAGGTTGTTCTGAGGGCTTCATAAATGATTCCCATTAAGCTGAAAATGCGCAATTTTATGTGCTACCGGGATAATGTGCCCCCGCTCTCTTTTGATGGTATCCATACCGCCTGCATCTCCGGTGATAATGGCAACGGTAAGTCAGCTTTGATTGATGCTATGACCTGGGCGCTTTGGGGACGAGCCAGAGCTAAGAGTGATGACGACCTCATCCACCTGGGTCAGACGGAAATGGAGGTGGAGTTTGACTTCGCCGTAGGTCAGCAACCGTATCGTATCATACGCAAGCGCGCTAAGCCTAAACGACCAAGGAGCTCGGGGCAAACTATCTTGGAATTTCAGATAGCTAGCGGGAATGGCTTCAGGTCAATTACCGGCAATAGCGTGGCTCAGACGGAGCAAAAAATCAAGGACACGCTGCATATGGATTATGACACCTTCATTAATAGTGCCCTTCTGCTACAGGGTCGCGCTGATGAGTTCACTGTGGCCAACCCGGCTAAACGTAAGCAGGTGCTAGCTGATATTCTGGGGCTTTCCGTTTATGATGAACTTGAGGGGCGAGCTAAAGAGCTAACGAAGCAGCAGGAAACAGAAAAGGCGCAGTTAAATAGCACTATCCAGGACATTAGTGATGAATTAGCCCAAAAGCCAGCTTACGAAGCTGAGTTTGAAGCCGCCCAGAGTGAGCTTTCCCGTATTGAAAAAGTAATAAGGGAGCAGGAGTCCAGGCTTAATAGCCTGCGACAGGAAAAGGAAGCCCTGGTAAACAAGAAGTCGCAGCTGGCCCAGCTAGAGGAGCACGTAGCCGAAACAAAAAGAGACATGGAACGCTGGGCAGACCAGGCTAAACAACACCACTCCCGGCTCCAGGAGTATGAACAGCTAATAGCCCGGCGTGCCACCATAGAAGAAGGCTATGCTCAGCTTACTGAAGCCAAAAAGTTAAATGATGAACTTGACCAGAAGTTTAGACTGGGCACCGCCCTCAATGAGCGTAAACACCAGCTGGAGATGGCAATTGCTCAGGCCGGGCAGGAGCTGGTCAAAGACCATGCCCTAGCTCAAAAGAGAATCACTGACCTGGAAGCTACTTCTCAAAAACTACCCCAGCTTAGAAATGAGCTCCAGCAGATGCAGGTTGCATTGCACCAGTTGAGTGAGACGGAGGAAGCATTACGCCAGAAGAGGCAAAACGGCCAGGAGCTACGGGCTCGGGTTCACTACCTGGAAACTAATAGAACTCGGTTGGAACAGGAGATAAAGGAGATAGGGGAAAAACTTAAACTCCTGTCGACCCAAACTGAGGCTAAATGCCCCTTATGTGAAAGGGAGCTTGAAATAGAGGGGCTAAAGCTCATTGAGTCAAAGTATACGGCTGATAGAGATGGTAAATCTGATTCTCTGAAGTCAAATCAAGATGAGCTGGCTCGCCGGAAAGTAGAGCTGGAGACATTAGAAGGTGAAATATCCCGGCTGGAAGCTGGGCTGAATCAAGATAGAGCTTCAGCACAGAGCAGGGCCAGTATCATCAACCGGGCAATTTCCGAAGCTGAAGAGGCTAGTAATAAGCTGAACGAGGCAAGAAAAAGTCTGACTGAAATTGAGGAGCACCTGGCCAGGAAGGATTTTGCTGCCACTGAACAGGAGGCTCTCCACGAGATTGAAGGTGAATTGGCTAAACTGGACTACGATTCACCCCGGCACGAACAGG
>SDBU01004184.1_pt1 | contig 17873 bp, 9 predicted proteins | sample 2277071 | NCBI WGS metagenome assembly SDBU01 (sample SAMN10397929, study PRJNA504765) | marine sediment metagenome | isolation source: marine sediment core GS08_GC12, 126 cmbsf | place: Arctic Ocean: Gakkel Ridge, Loki's castle | collected 2008 | reverse complement strand
GGCACGGTTGTTGAAGTGCTTTTCCAGCGAGAACTTGGGCCAGGTGGGGGATTCGTCCGGTGCCTCCGCCCACTTCCTCAAGGTCCCCTCATCCACCGCGAAGTCAGGGACATAATCTCTGTACATCTCCGCAAAGGTGCGACCGCTGGGCGCTGTCTGGTCAGTGGTGGCTGAGGTAGGTTCAGCAGCCGTGGAGCTAATGGAAGTTAACAGAAGGGCAAACAGGAAAGTGCCCCTAATGACCATACTGCTGAGTTCATGCCTGTTTTTCATCTTACCGAGAATTGCCTTTGCCTCCAGCCTGTTGTGCGCTGCCCAGAGGGACCTCCCACCTGAAAAGCTATCCATTCCTCGATAGGTGGGATGCTACCGGGTATCAAGACGAGTCTGCTCCCGTTGCTGGTGAGCACTTGTTCTTATTACCATAACCACTGCTCCTGCGTCAAGTGCAAGTGTCTCCTCTTTCGTGCCCTCCGCGCGCCAGAACCTCAAGCCCACAACAATGACCTGGCCTCCCGGCTACCGCGTCGCCGGGGGCCAGCTCAACCCGGCGGAGTGGGTAGCGGGTCTCAGGCAAGATGGCCAGAGGCAGGTCACCCAGTTCCAGGCTTTGCGTCTGGCCTTCGTGTAGCAGGATAGGCGAATTATGACCGGCACTGGCGTAGAGCAGACGATGGTGCTCTGGTTCAAGCACCGCACACAGCATGGTCACGAAGTCCTCTGGCCGCCTCCGTGCAGAAACCATCGACGAATTGACTGCCTTGAGGATGGGCCCGGGCGCCTGTAGGTGCAGAGCTGCCGCATGGGCGAGCGCGTGGGTCTCCGTGATTAACATGGCAGCCCTGAGACCCTTTCCCACGGCGTCGCCAATCATCGTCACCAGGCTGCCGTCGGGGCGGACGAAGTAGTCAAAAAAGTCCCCGCCGACCTCGCGGGCTGGGTAGCTAGCCGCCGCCAGCTCATAGCCAGGGATTTGTAGCATCTGGGACGGGAGAATGCTCCTTTGGACCTCCCGGGCAAGTTCCATCTCTGCTGCCAAACGTTCCTTGTCCGCGGTGGTTTCCTGAAGTCGGCGGACCGACACCGCGAGCTCCTCGCTCATGCGATTCAGCGTCTCGGCGAGATACCCCAACTCGTCGTGACCGCGAACGGGCAGTCGCAGCCTGCCGGGCTCGGCGCCCCTTTCGCGGACCAGTTCGGCCATGGCCAGCATCCGGTAGCTGATTCGTCCGGCGATGGCACTGCCAGCAATCAAGGAGCCGAAGATTGCCAGGTTAATCAACACCGCCAACGGATTGGGGATATTGGCGAGGCTGATGGCTTGTCCGGTGCGGGCGGAGGTCAGTGTAACGAAACGCCAGCCGCACCGCAACAGCATCGCTTCCGCCACGTGCCAGGTTCGCCCCTCGTGTCGAACCAGGTACGCTTCGTTGTTTGGCCTTTTCTTCTCGGGGAGCCAGTTGGTCAGTTCTGGTGGCGCATTGCGATAGAGTTCATTTCCCTCCCGGTCGAAAACCAGAACGGCTTCAACGGCTGCCTGCTGCTCGACAAAAGACCTGTCCTGCCGCCAGATAACCAGACCGGTCAGCACCTTATCCGGCGCCGACCTGAGACGGAACACGCCGCGCAACTCCGACTCACCGCCATCCCCCTCGTTGCTGACCCTGTAGAAGGCGACCGGTTCGTCCTGGAAGGTCCTAGGCATCTTGGGCGGCATCTCTGCCTCGAACCACGCCCGCATCGTAGCCGCACCCTCACGAGAAGTTAACAACTAACCACCCTCTCCCCCCAATTCGCCTAATAGAGACAGCCAACCTTCGTCTGAGTTCAGGCTGCAGCCAGATGGGCGCAAGACCGGTGCTGAGGGCATTTCTCGGGGGGGGGGCACCACCCTATTTCCTTGAACCGACACTGTAAATATGGTTGAATCCTTCCATTGTCGGTCTTGTTCGTCGCAAGCTGCACTCTGGCAAGTCATACTCGGCGACGCAAGTGCTTACCACCTGCTTTTGGGCATAATCGAAGGGCAGGCGAAATACTGGTATGAGTCAGGGAGGGCTCCAGCCATAGAAGGGCGGAGAAAGAAAGTGCGGCTCGGAATTGATCTGGGCGGCACCAAGATGGAGGGTATCGTCCTGGATGAGAATGGAAGGGAACGTTTCCGGAAACGTATGCCAACCGGCGAGGAGAGCGGATATGCCGGTATTCTCAACCAGGTCAAGACCCTCTACGAGGTGCTCGTTGCTGCCATCGACGGGCAGGAACACAGCTTCGGGATGTGCACACCCGGGGCTACCTCCCCCGACGGTACCCACCGGACATCCAATCCGGCCTGCTTGAAAGGCAAGCCTTTGAAGAAGGACTTGGAAGAGCTCCTCAGTCGGAAAGTTGCGCTACAGAACGATGCCAACTGCTTTGCGCTGGCCGAAGCACTTTTCGGCGCAGGCAAGGATAAGGACCTGGTCTTCGGCGCCACCCTGGGAACCGGCTGTGGCGGGGGGATAGTATTCAAGAAAGAGGTGATAACGGGGCTCGGGTCCCGCGCCGGTGAGTGGGGGCACATGACGCTCGACCCGGAAGGCCCTCTCTGTATGTGCGGGAAGAGGGGTTGCGTGCAAACCTTGATAAGCGGAACCGGTCTGGAAGAACGATACCAGGAGCAATACGGAGAAAAACGCTCCCTGCGAGAGGTTGAAGCGGACTATGACCAAGGCGATGAGAGAGCTGTGGAGTTCATGAAAGTATTCTTCCGGAACTTCGGCCGTGCCCTGGCCAACCTGGTGACAGTGCTCGACCCCGACATCATCGTCCTGGGAGGAGGGGTGTCGAATATCAGAGCCTTGTACAGCGAAGGTGTCAGGGAGTTTGCCAACTGTATTGTGCCCTATGCGCAGCCCACTCCCGTTGTGCAGAACAAGCTGGGAGATTCAGCAGGCGTCATCGGTGCGGCGCTGGTGGGCTGCTAAAAGGCGCGCAGAGGGGAGAGTCCCTGGAAAGCTCAGCTACTTCATACAGGACTTCCGCCTCTTTCGTTGAAGCAGCAGAGGGACGCCATTTGCAACCAGCAGATTAGTGAGGACAAGCAGCATGAACAACGTGGTACTGTTGACTATTGACGCGCTGAGAAAGGATGTGCTTGGGTGTTATGGCAGTACAAGCGGACTAACGCCCTTCGTCGATTCTCTCAAGGGCCAATGTCTCCGCTTCAGGCGGGCGCAAGCCATCGGCCCCTATACGCAAGCCTCCTTTCCGGGGATTCTTACTTCATCCTATTACCTGGATTATGCTGACCATGGAAAAGGGAAGATGCTTTCCTCCAAGCGGACCATGGTCTCTGAGGTCCTGAAAGATAGCGGCATTACGACGGCAGCATTTCATTCCAACCCCTACATGTGTGGCCTGTTTGGCTGGAACCGGGGATGGGACGTTTTCTACGATGGCATGGACGTCGAGGTTACGGACGAGGTGCCTTACGTCAAAGGTGATGGTATTAACCACCAGGTTGAGAGTTGGCTCGCCTCACAGCCAAGCGGAAGCGCGTCCAAGCCCTTCTTCCTGTGGGCCCACTACATGGATATACACGAGCCCTACGTGCCACCCAGAAAATATGTGGATATGATTGCTGCCTCCCTCACCCTTTCCGAAGTGGAGATGCTTGCGCTGTTCAGGGATGTGATTCTACCAAGAGATGTCTCCAAGCAGGAAACGGTTCTCGTCTTGAAGAAACTGTATGATGCGCACGTTCGTGAATGTGACGATTTCGTCAAGAGCTTCTTTGCCATCCTGGAAAAGCACAACCTTCTCGACGACACTACGGTTATCATCACCTCGGACCACGGTGACGAGTTCGCTGAGCACGGCGGACTTTCCCACGACGGCAAGATGTTCTCTGAGCTTATCGATATTCCCCTGCTGATTTACGAACGTGACCGGTCGGCAGGGGAGACTTGTGACAGGCTGGTGAGCAACATCGACCTTTCGCCTACCATCCTTAACCTGTTTGGTATGGAGCCGCCAAGAGAGTTTCGCGGTCAGTCCCTGCTTCCCGCCTCGGACTATCCTGACAAGGGGTGCTTCGGAGAGGCAATAGGGAAAAGGGGTCGTCAGAAGGAGACCGACAAACCGGTTCATTACTATCGTGAAGACGACGCCAAAATCATATGCGACGAAGGTGCCGACTCCTGGCAGATGTTCGACCTTGATGCGGACCCGGCGGAACTGAACAACGTCATTCAAACATCGCCTCGAGCGGAAGAAATGAAAAACAAGCTCGAAGCACATATAAACAGAGAAAGGGAGACGAGAGATGCTTGATGAGAAAAGAATAGCGGAGCTGGAAGGGAAAATACGGAAGTCCCGGGAGGTGTTCCAAGAGGCTTTCGACAGGTTCCGGGTTGAAGACATGCGTCTTATCTGGTCGGGCGGCAAGGACAGCACTTTAACCACCTGGATTTGCAGGCAGTTCTGCCAGGAGAATGGTCTTTCGCTGCCTCGCGCCTTTACCATTGACGAGGGTGATGCCTTCGAGGAGATCGATGAGTTCCTGAAGAACTATTCCCAGGAATGGAACATCAAACTTGATTGGGGACGAAACGAGGATGTCTTGAAAGCTGCGGGTTATGAGCTTGGTGCCGACGTCAATATCAAGGACCTCAACGAGCGCAACAGGGCCGAAATCAAGCGCATTGGCCTGGACCTTGAGAAGTTCCCCTTCGAGGCGGAATCTTACGTGGGCAATCACCTCATGAAAACAGTGGTGTTCAATACCTATCTTGAGGAAAATGGCGTCAAGGCCGTTTTCCAGGGCCTGCGCTGGGACGAGCAGTCGGCCCGCACCAAGGATGAGTATTTTGAGGACGTCCCTGCCGGTGAACTGACGCCTGCGCACAGCCGGTGCCGACCCATCCTTCATTTCACGGAAAGGGACATCTGGGACACCACGCTCCATTTCCATATCCCTTACTGTGCTCTCTACGAGCAGGGATACCGGTCGCTGGGCGCTAAGACCACCAGTAAGAAGTCTGCCGACATACCCGCCTGGCAGCAGGACCTCGAAAACACCGTGGAGCGCGCCGGGCGCAGACAGGACAAGGAAGCCGCCATGGCAAGGCTGCGCCAGTTGGGGTATATGTGACACGAAAGCACATTGAGATTGGGCAAATAGAAGGTTAACGGAGGAGAAAAACACGGATGGCTTACCGCAGGAGGCTTTCGCAAGACCTGAAGGTTTACGACCCCGCGCAGGCATTTGACGGATACACGCTCTTCGCCCCCATGTCCACCAATGATGCCTGGCTGATTAACATGCAGGGGGAGATTGTCCACCACTGGACCACGCCCTTTCCACCTGCGCAGCACGGGCGGCTCTTGCCCAGCGGCAATCTGCTCTGGCCTGAGAAGGGCAAGGAACCCAAAATACCGGTGGGAGGCGTGGGCTCCGAGATCGTGGAACTGGACTGGGAAGGGGACGTGGTGTGGAAACACGAGGACGACACCATCAACCACGATTTTTGCCGACTCGACAACGGCAACACCATATACAATGCCTACGTCGAGGTTCCGAAGGGAATCGCTTCCAGAATCGAAGGCGGCGTACCCGGCAGTGAAGCGGAGGGGAAAATATTCGGCTCTGTCCTGCGCGAAATTGACAAGGATGGTAAACTTATCTGGGAATGGAAGATGTATGAGCATCTTGACCCGGTTAAGGATGCTCAGTGTCCACTCTGTCCCAGAAGCATCTGGGGGTACATCAACTCCATCTGGGTCATGGAGGATGGAAATGTCCTCTGCACCTTCCGTTTCCAGAACGAAATTGCCATCATCGACAAGAAAACCGGTGAGATGCGCTGGCGCTGGGGCTCGGAGCAGGAGCTGGGGCATCCCCATTCTGTCACCGAGCTGGAAAACGGTAACGTCTTAGTCTTCGACAATGGTCTGCACCGCAGAAGTCCCAATCGGGGCGCCCACGAGCTGTCCCATTCACGCGTGCTGGAGGTCAACCCTGAGACCGAAGAGATTGTGTGGAGCTACCGCGATCCCAACGGATTTAACTTCTATAGCTCTATCTGTGGCGGGGCTCAGCGCCTTCCCAACGGCAACACCATGATCTGCGAATCCACCAAGGGCCGGTTATTTGAAGTCACCCCCGAGTGCGAAATTGTCTGGGAATACCAGAATCCTTTCCTGGTCGAGCGTTCCGATTACTGGGGCTGGACCTTGTCCACCTGTGTGTTCCAGGCCCACCGTTACCCGCCTGACTACGAGGGTCTGAAGGGGAAAGACCTCTCGCCAGGCAAGTACGACTGGAGTCTCCGGCAAAAGAAGGTCATAACCGAAGAGGAGAAAAGAGCTCTGGCACGCCTGGAGAAACTCGGCTACTGAGGTTGTATTCTCTTTAGCGAAGCGGTCCTGTTCTGCGTACTTCCAGGCCGTTAAGAAGAGGCGCCTGGGCCTCAGAAGGGTCGCTGACTCTGGGGACCAGCTCGATTCTCAGGTTGTCATTCACTTTTATACCTTGAAACTTCGTCACCACAGCTTTATTCCGTCCGCCTGCTTCCTTGCATATATCGAAGTTCTGCAGGACGACCTTGTCCTGAATCTTGACATCAAAAATGCGCTTGCCCGGTCGGTCGTAGAGGGGTTCGGAGAAGCTTAAGCGAACGGTATAGGTGCCAGGCGCTTCTCCCTCACCTATCAAAGGCACTGCGCAGCGCACAAGCCCTGAGCAGCCCGAGGCGAAGAGCCAGGGAACGTCGGTTCCCTCGACCTGCACAATTTCGGGGCTGTGCCTGTAATAGTGGCCCGTCTCCAGGACATCAATATCGAGGGTGAAGGCCAGAACCAGCCGACCCGTCCGGGGTCGGGGGTAGGACAGCCAGAGCCTTCCTTTGTTGTCTCTTCTGTCGCCCGGTGCGCCGAAGTTGATGGCCAGGTGTCTCACTGGCGTCATGTTGCCGGGAGAGCTGAACATGCCCCACATCCTGTTGGTCTTTCTGGGATGCAGCACCACCGAGCAGTGAATGGGAAAGGGACAGACACAGCCGGAGCTGGCTTCCGGGATAAGGACTAAACCGTTCGCAGCGATGGAGTTGATCCAGCAGCCCGGGCGCTGTCCACCGAAGTGGCAGGTTCCGTAGTCGCTGATGAGGTCGTAATAGCCAGTCGAATCAGAACGGAAGAACAGACAGTTGGGAGAAGCGGCCATGGAGCCACAATGATGTCCGGGACGCGCCATCTGCCACCTCACCTGTTCACCCGTCACCGGATGGGTGCGCATTCTGGGCTCTCCCGTGTGCAGGTCGTAGGCCCAGGGCTCCGCATAAATGGTATCACCCACAACCAGCGGACGACTGCGATAGCCGAGCTTGCCCGACCATAACTCCTTCCCATCAACACTTGAGAGCGCGATGATGCTTCGCCGTGAGAACGCACCGGCAAAGAACTGCTTCCAGAAGTGTCCGTTCAATGCTGCCCCACACAAGAGCAGCACCTTGTCCTGGTAGATTAAAGACAGCTCCCCGCCACCTGGGCCTACACCAATGCAATCAGAAAGGTCAATCGGTTTCTGCCAGCGAACCTGGCCGGTCTGGACATCAAGGGCCACAAGCGAGCGCACCTTGGCACTGTGCAGCTTTTCTTCCAGGTCGAGCGCTTCCAGTCCGCTCAATCCCTTCAGCCTGGCAAGTTTATCCTTGAGTGTTTCCTGCCGCTGCTCCTCGGTTACGACGGTATCAGCAAGAAACACACATCCAGCGCCGATGGCAATGCTCATATGCCAGATGTCCTTGCCCTGATAAGTCCAGAGGAGATTGCCGCTATCTATGTCGAGGGCGAAGAGCGCATGGGAGCGGCGCTCTGATGCGGCTCCTGACCTCTCCCTGTTTCCTGGAATGACGCTGCCGAAAAGCTTACCAGCCACACAGGCCACGTACCCCCACTTTCGCTGGTTGTCATCCTGGGACGGGGGCAAGTGGTAAATGGCGCTGGTCTCGCCTGTGGCCTGGTCCAGGCGCAGGCAATCCTCGCCCACAACGACGAAGAGGCTGTCCCCTGACGCAGCCAGGTTGCTTGATTCGCCATAGTTGGTGCGGAGGCGCATGGCGCCGTGGATATTCCGCTCCCACAGCAGCAGGCCGTTGTAGGCATCGTAGGCCCATATAACGTTTTCCCCTTGCACAAAGAGACGACCATTGACGGAAAGCGGCGCCGCCGCGGAGGCATGTCGGCTGGGCATTCGTCCGGGGCCGGGCTCGCCGAACCACAAGACCCCCAGAGGTCCTCTGACAAGCAAATCGTCCCCGCAGGCGGTGTTGCCCGGCTCCGCATACTGGTGAGTCCAACTGCCTGCGCCGTCCAATGCGCCACGAGTAATCTTAGCCCAGGAGCCTTCTTTCACAGTGACATCGATGCTTGACTCATGCAGGCCTTTCAGCCAGTTCCGGAGTCTGTCTTGGCCCAGTGACTTTGCACGGTTCTCTACTCCAGGTGGTTGGCCCACGTATGCCACGCCGCCATGAGGCTTTAACATGCGCAGCAACTCACCAGGCGGGGTAGGAAGCTTACCCGAAAGAAAGGTGTCCTCGCACACGATCAAGTTGGCGAAGTAGTCAGGGCAGGGGGGGTGCTCAAGTGTGCCCTCCTCGATAGAAACCCTGGTTCCGTAAAGGCCTGCTTTTACCAGCGCTCTTCTTGCCGCCTCCAATTCTTGCGGGTCCTCTTCGATGCCATAGACCATCAGGTCCGTGCGTCGAGCTAACTCCAGCGCGAGCTGTCCCGTGCCTGCACCTAGAATGAGGCAGTATCCTCTCTTGATGCCTGTCTCGTTCACGATGGCCTCAGCGGTTTTCCTGTAGAAGTCCTGGAGACTATCTTGCGGGTATGGTTCGGGGTTGATGGAGGGGCTGACCCGTGCCGACGAAGCCGTCCATCCCTCGACAAAGCAGTGTATGTTGCCCTTGTCGGTGCTGACGAATAGTCGCCCGTTGGAGATAGCCAACCCGCGCGCTTTGCCCTCTACCTTGCCCGTCCAGAGCATCTCACCCGTGTCCACATCGACAGCCAGGACGCGGTCCTGTCCTCCCGCATAGAGCACGTCGCCAGCAAGGATTAGAGAATCAGGACACTCAGAAGGACATCGCCACTTGACGGTGCTTTGCACAGCTTCCGCAGCCTTTCCCTGTTCCTTTTCCACAGCCTCAAGCTGTTCTTTCCGTTCCTTAATCCGGGGGGTGAGCGCATCCTTGCTCTCGGTGTCTGTGCGCACCTTTTCCTTGAGTTCGTCCCGCTGGCGGGTCAGCTTGGCCAACTTGGGGCTTTGCGTCTGAGGCTCTTTGCGCAGTCGCTCCAGCTCCTGATCGAGCCGCTGCACTCGGGCTTCGGTCTTCTTGATTTGCCTGATGAGCAGCCAGGCTTCTTCCGTCAGTAACCTGCGCTCGCTGGAAAGCTTCCGGTGCTCTTCTTTCAGGGCCTGACGCTTTCTGCTCGCTGCCGGGTAGGTGCTGCGCTCGAGGGCGGCAATTTCCCCATTGGTCAACATGTAATAAGTGTCAGACGTGACAATCAGCCGCTGGCCGTAAAACCAGGCAAAGCCGAAGCTGCCTTCCTCCTGTTCGTAGGTGAGTATCTGTTCGGTGCCGCCGTAAAGGTGCTCACCAGCAAGCAGCGCATAGGAGCCACCAAAGAGTCCGTACAGCCTCCAATTGGAGCTCCGCTGATAGAGAAATCGCCCGCTCTCCCGAGCGAAAGCAGCAGGGGCGGCGCGACCCGCAGGCATGAACAGGTTGTCTGCTGACGCTAAAAGGTAACCCTGGGGCGATATGCCACGTGTCTGGCCGCGGTCGTAATTGTCGTTCCGCCAGAGGAGCTTGCCGTCCTCAGCGCCGACGGCATAAAGATAAAGGCCTTCACCGGGAAAGATACCTGCGCCAAAATAAGCAATTCCACTGTCCACCAGGACCCCTGTGCGTATGGGCCAGAGGGATATCAGCTTGCCATGCCCGAGCACCCTCTCGTCGGTTGGCGCCCCGCGGAACTTCCAGAGCAAACTTCCGTCGGACGCATCCAGGCAGTAGGCATAGCCGTCGTCAGCGCCGACGTAAAGCTTTCCCTGCCAGACCGTCGGTGCCAGCCTAACCGGCCCTCCCATGGTGACGGACCAGCGTATCAGCCCGGATGACGCCTCCAGTGAGTACACACAGTTGTCTGCCGAGGAGCCGAAATAGACCGCATCCCCGACCACAGCCACGTGAAAGGCATCATCGAAGCGCACCCGTGGCAGTTCCAGTTGGCCTTCCACGGGCTTGGGCTGCGGGTCCCCCCAGGCCGGCGCCGGGGGATGGCTGGGCACGAAAGTCCACTGCTGCCACAAGGGCGGCTGCAACGCTTCGACAGTAATGCCACTGCGGGCTTGGTCGTGCTGGTAGGTTGGCCAATCGTCAGTTAGCTTTGTGATTTCGGCGGGCGCCGGGGTCGGCCTGCGAAATAATTCGCACCCCACCAGACCAACCGAACCTATTGCCAGCGCCAGAATGAGATACCCACAACCGCGCTTTGTTCTTATCCGCTATGCTCCTCGTGTGGAAGATGGTGATTGAAGATAGACTCGCCGGGTCCGCCTGGTCGCGCGATTGGCAGCCTATTGACCACGAGTATATGGCGTCGCTGCGCCTGAGTCAATCAAGATGATGCTCGGCGCTGCGTGAAGCTTTTCCCGGCGCTCGGTCCAAGTCGGGTCAATACTTCCTCTTGTAATGCCCGGTCCCCAGCACGGTCTTGCTCAGGTCCAGGAGGCGCCATTTGTTGATTTCATCTGTCTGTGTGGCAGCAGCTTGCTTCAGCATTTTGCTCACCTCTTCGGCGTCCAGGAGCTTGTAAAGCGCCCAGGCCGCCAATTCCAGCTTGTGGCGGTCGTGGTATTCAAGCCAAGGCTCCAGCTTCCTCACCTCTGGACTCTCAAGGAGCACCAGCTCAATACCGGCGCGATAAACCGTGTCCTCATCTGGAGCGTCCAGGAGCTTCACGATGTCGCTGACCATTTCTTTGTGTCCCATGAGCGCCAGCGACCAGAGCGCTTGCTTTTCAATGTTTGATTCCTGGCTCTGGTGGAATGCTTTCACCAGACTGGGCACTGCCTCCTTGGCTCGCAGGGCACCCAGGACTCGGGCAGCTTCGGCGCGGGCGACACTTGGCATCCCCTTGTCGGCCAGGACTGCCATGAGGTCACCGACCGCGTCCTCGTCTTTCACAATCCCCAGGGCACGCGCACAGGCGACCGAGGCCCTCGGGTGTTTCAGCAACTTGCGCAGCAGACGCTTGCCATCGTCAGCAGCGGACGCAATGACCTCAGCCGCAATTGAGCGCACATCCTCCTGAGGGGCCTCAAGGAAGGCGAACGTCGCTCCCACGTCAAGTTTACCCCTTATCCAACCGTGGCGGGCAGCGCGCGCATTACGGCTGATGCAGCCTTCGATGCGCTCACGATACTCGCCCTCCGCTTTCGACATGGCGCTGAGAAGTACAGGTACTGCCGGCAGCCCGGCGGCTACCAGCTCCTCGCGCGCTTTAAGCCACACCCGCCACTTGGCGTCGGCCAGCCTTTTAAGGCTCTCGGACACCGACTTGGCAGGTGCATCTTCGAGGAAGATTTCCCAGCCTTCAATCTGCGGGTCAGATAGCGGCGTGAACTCTTTTGAGCGTTTGGTCGCCTTCGGGTTCCAGAACTCCCCGGCGTTATGCCTGACGTAACCGGGGTAACTATTGTTGCCTCCCCAATTGGTGCCCATCACGCCCAGCACGTTCGGAAACTCCTCCTTAATCATGGTGTAGGCTTTGGTGTGATGGTGGCAAGAGCTTTCGTATCCGGCAGGCAGGACGCCCAAACCGGTCATGGCCTGTCTGACCACGTCACCACGACCAAAAAGCACGTCCTGGGGCCTCTTGGTCCAGTAGAACCAGGGCACAAAGATGAGGTCGCTGGGAAAGGTTGCCGTGAAGGTGAAGTAGCCTTCCGGGAATTTCTTCCCAAAGGTCCAGGGATACCAGTTGGAGCCGGCCCAGGGCTTTACCAGCGGGTCGGTCCATACCATGGTGGCAATGCCCTTGCGCCGCAGATGCCTGGTGAACTCGACACAGACATCCCGCCAACCTTCCAGCGAGCGGGAGGGATACTTGAGGTGTTTCCAACTACGGTGGTCCTCATCCATACCCAGGTGGTAATAACGGGGCCTGAACAGCTCGATCTCTTCGTCGATAATCTCCTTCATGGCCCAATAATAGGTTTCGCCATCGCCTAAGAAGGTGTAGGGGTAGCCCATCTTGCGCCAGTGTCCCAGCGCGAAGTTATGCAGAGGCACCAGCTCCACCCCGCCATCGCGCACCTGATTGACCATCTTGAGGTATTCCTCCTGGGTGGTAATCACCTCCCCGTGGGGTGTTCCCGCTTCGGGGTGAGTGTGGAAGGCAAAGGCGCGAATGTTGGTCTCCCAGATGAGCATGTTGAACTTCATCTCCGCCGCATAAGCTGCCGCCAACTTCAAGCGGTCGTGGTCTGGGAAGGTGGACCGGGTGTGTGCTGCCCTGAGCTCCATCGCCGGCCAATCGGTGATGGAAACGGTAGGTATCGTGCTTTCCCGGGCATGATGACGGGCCAGTTGAATGAGGGTGAGCGCGCCGTAAGAGAGCCCCCGTGCCTCTCTTGCCACTATGGTTGCCCCGGCACTATTGACCTGCAATAAGTAAGCTTGGCTGACGAGAAACGGTGAAATCTCACTGAAGTCTGCACCACTTACCACTGCCTGCCAATCAGGCACCTCCCTGCTGATGGCGAGGGCGAAGTAACCTTCAGGAGCAGTGCCGCTCTCCTTGATTGCCAAGCTCCGAAGGTTAAGCGTGTCTTTCAGACGAGCTGCCAGGGTGTGCGCGACCACATCAGTCTTCTTGCCTGAGTTGCCTGGCACGAAGATGGTCGCCCTAGCTACATCGAACCGCCCCTCGCCCAGGGTGAGTTGCTGCGGGTTAGGCCAGAGCACCAGCGGGGGTTGGGTTTCTTCAGCAGGCGCACTTACCCCCCACACCAACACTAAAAGGAACCATCCGATACAAACAATTCGCCCATAGCCCCGGAGCATAACTGTCCTCCTTTCCCTCATTTCTTTCCTTGAGCGTTACTTCTCCATAAAGGATTGAACCCGGAGTGCCTTTTCCACCTTGCCTGCGGTGTTGAAGAGCTCTTCGGTGCGCGCCTGCCAATCCGAACTGAGGTACCACTTGTAACTGTATGTGCCCCAGAGCGCCGCCCGCGTGCGCCTGGCAATCAAGGCTTCACACCTCTTGACCAGTTCCTCTGGCAGCTTTGCTCTCAGTTTCTCATCCACCAGCGCCTTCTCTATCACAATCCTGGCCTCACACTCCTGGACGCCCTCGCGAATCATCTCAAAGCGTATGGTGGAGAGGGGCCCGTGCTTGCCCGGGTCCAGGAGCCTGGTTCGCATCTGGTTGTTTCCGCCCCAATGTCCGAGAGGCAGACGGTTAGGAACCTGACCACCGTAGCGGCCCGTCCGGGGGTCGTAAAGGTTATACCAGAAGTCGCCTGCAATCCCGCCGTAGCCAGCGCAGGCTCCTTGAACCAGAAACTCCACCACCAGGCGGTGGTGGGCAAAGGGATAGACAACCGTCATCTCACGGGCGGAACTCAAGACCCGCGGATACCTTTCCTTCCACCCGTAACGGTAACGCTCGTCCGTGTACTTATCAGAATCCGGGTCCTGGGCACTCTGACCACCGGCCACCACAGCAAATCCGAGCTTGGCCCGCGCCGGGAATCCGTGCAGGCTGTGACACATCTTGACCCATCCCGCCTCCGGAAGCATGTCTTTCCAGAAAGCCAGGACGTGACTTTCCGGCTCGTGGTCGCCCACCAGTCCGAGCATGATGGCATCTTCAAGACCCCGCAGCCTGAGCCGCTTTTTGACCGCAGCGGTCACCGGCTGCCAGAAGGCCTTCGCCTCAGGGTCAGAATACTTCGGTCCCTCCATCTGCGCCACCTCACCCGTCTTGGGGTCGAGAACACTCATCAGGACGCCGATATCCCTGCCTCTCCTTCTGCTGGCGGGCAACATATACCTCTCAAAAACACACAATACCACCGCGCGCACACCGGGCATGTGCTTCTGCACCAGGTCCAGGTACTTGTCCATCACCGTGAAGTCGTACGTGTAGCTTCCGTCCGATTGTTTCACCCAGCGCACCATGGTCTCCTGGTGGTCCAGGTGGGTCTGGCACACGAGGGGAATGTACACCACGTTATTCCCGATGGAGCCCAGTATCTTCAGCGCCTCGGCTACCAGCTTCCAGTGCTCTGGTGACCATGGTGGAACCTTATAATAGAACGAGTTCCACTCGGGTGATTCCACGATGTCCAGGAAGGTAACGTAGTCACGGGGGTCGGGCATCCACCAGGCACACACGCGCAGGTGAATGGGCACCACCACGGGCTCTTGCCCAGCCACGTTGATGGTCAGTGCGCCCTGGTAGTCACCGGGTGACGTCTCCGGTGACACCTTTATCTTGACCCACACTGGCTGTACCGCGCCAAAAACCCAGTTTGCGCCCTGACGCAGGCGCTTGGTGCGGACCGGTATCTCCACCGGGGGCTGGTGAGCCAGCGCATCGAAGCGGCGCGCCCGCACCGGGTAGTAAAGCTCCAGGAAGCGTTTGCTGGTATTGGGCAGTGGATAGCGCAGCTCCAGGGCCGACGCCGGGATGCTTTTTCCTCCACCTTTCCGTCTTAATTCGCTCACCTTCGCTTGCAGGCCCTGGATAGGCGTATCGGAACTGACCACCACCTGACCCCAGAAGGTGCCGCCCGGCGTGCCCACTACACGAATCGGGCCCAGCTTCTCATTGGGGTCGCCATAATCCACATCGAAGATGGGCTGCACGGGGGTGGCGTTCCAGACCTGAAGACCTTCAGGTCGGTGGACGTTCGGCACGATGCCTTTGTCACCCTTGGCGATGAGTTTGGCTTCCAGGAAACCGGCCGTCATCCAGGGCTTCATTCTGGGCTTCTCCGGCTTCCTGCTGGTCTTCCCGTAGGTCAACACTATGGGGTGATGTGGAGCACGGTGAATCTCGAGGGCCAGAACGTTGGTGCCCTTCCGCAGAAGCGAGATGGGAAGCCTGACATCCATCAGGCGGCGGAGGCGCAGCTCGTAGCGCTGCTTGTGCTGTTCGACCAGGGGCAGGGTCCGTTCGTTAATGAAGCGCACCGCAGGCAGCGCAATTCCTTCGCAGGTAAGGTAGGCTTCCTTGGGATACACTTCAGCCAGTGTCTCAGGGTTGATTTTCGCGCCGGAGAGATGTGCACGAGCCACTTCGGTTCCGTTAAGGTACACCACCACGCCGCCGCGGTAAGCAAGCGATAATTTCAGTTCTTTCACCGGCGCGGGGTCACTCACCCCGAACTTGCCCCGAAGACACAGCAGCGCCGCCTTCAGAGCGCCTTCATCATGGTAGCCCTCTTCCGTATCACCGTAACCCCCGTAGTAAGGACCCGGAGACCGCCACCAGCCGCGGTCATCAAAGTGAGGCTGCATCCAGTCGGAGGGTGGTAGAGGTGAACAGGGCTTCACCACAAAGCGGTAGCCTATGTGATAGGCCTGGTAGGATATCAGGTCGAAGCCAGCGCGCTGCGCCAGTCTTGTCAGCTCCACGTCTGGCGGCGCCTCCTGGGGACGGGCTAAAGCCAGGGGCCGAAAGGTCTCGTGCCTGCGCCAGAAGCTTCCGGTATCCAGGATGACGGTTTCCGATTCGCCGGCGCGCGCTTCCGCAGGCGCAGAGGCCAGCCCTATAACTATGCATCCCCCCAAGAGCACATTCAAATAGAGTTGTCGAAAGCAGGTTCTGCACCTCACCGATTGCTACTCCCTAGCTGGCGAATCTGTCATCGCTCAGGCGGACCCAGTTTTCGCAACCAACTTACATTATGCACAATTCCAGCCCAGGTTCACGCTTAAAATCCGACGCCGGGCCGCCTGGTAACGGATACTCACCTGTGAGGCCCACCGATGAGTGTGGGGTGATTCTTGGGGTAATGCGCCGGGGGAGTGTAGTCCTCAACGTTACGGCCCGACGTGGGGATAGCTGGAAGCGCGCAGGTTGTCAGCAGCGCGGAGAAAAGCTTCGGCGACTTTGGGGTCCAACTGGTTGCCAGCCAGGAGCTCGATGTCCTCCTTGGCCTGAGAGAAACCGACGGCTACTTTGTAGGGTCGCTGCCTGAGCATGGCATCGAGGGTATCAGCCAATGCCACCATCCTGGCCCCCAGAGGAATCTGTTCCCCTTTGAGCCCGCGTGGGTAGCCCTTGCCATCGTAACGTTCCTGATGACAGAGGACAATCTGAGCTGGTTCCTTCAAGAGATCCACGCGGCTAACGATCTCGAAGCCGATTTCCGGATGCTGTCTTATCTCCCTCCACTCATCCTCATCCAGAGGGCCGGGCTTAAGTATGATGCGGTCGGGGATACCCAGCATGCCAATGTCGCGCAGGTAAGCTCCTCTTTCCAAATCTTTGAGTTTCTCACCGGGTAACTTCAACTCGCGACCCAAAGCCACGGCGATTTTCGCCACCCGATGACCGTGCTCGCGTTCCTCGGTCATGCGCAACTGGACCGCAGTGCACAGGGCCTGGATGGTGCGGTCCAGGTTGTTGTCCACCTGCCTGAGCGCAACCAGCAAATCCTGGGTGCGCTCCTCCACCATGTTTTCGAGCTGTGACTGATAGCTGCGGTTCTCCAGCTCCAGTTGACGCCGTCGCAGCGCATTGGCCACCTGAATCCCCAGGTCATCCAGGTCAATGGGCTTGAGGATATAGGCATAGGCACCCTTGCGGAAACATTCTACTGCCTGCCCTACATCATCCACAGCCGTAGCCATGACCACCGCAGTATCAGGCGCGGTAGTTAGAATGTAGTCCAGCACATCCACCCCGGAACCGTCGGGCATGTGGATGTCGAGCAGCACCAGGTCATAGTTAGCCTTCTTCACGGCCTCGCGCGCCTCGGCGCAGCTACCCGCGGTGTCGCAGCCATATCCCAGCGATGACAGTTGCCTCTTTATGAGTTCGGTCACCATGGCCTCATCATCCACGGCCAGGATTGATGCCTTCTCCGTCATAATCAGTTCCTTCCTAATCCGATTCCAGTCCACCATAAGGTTCGCACGTCGGACACATTGACCATGTTCTCCGCCTGCACTATTGCCCATCTATTCTTTGGCGAACTCGGACAATACCTCAGCCGGGATCTTATGAAACACGCGCACACACTCAGGGGAAAACTGACTTCCTGCGGCGCGGTCAATTTCTTCGTCCGCCTCCGCCAGCGGCATGGCCCTCCGATAGGGACGGTTGTGCACCATAGCATCGAAAGCATCAGCGATGGCAAATATCCTGGCTGATAGGGGAATGGCCTCCCCCTGAAGACCCTGTGGATAACCGGAGCCGTCCCAATGTTCGTGGTGATGACGCACCAGCTTGACTTCTTCCGCCAGGAAATCCAGGTTGCCAACCATCTGATGACCCATCTCCGCATGGGCCCGCATGACCGCCCACTCCTTATCACTTAGGGGCCCCGGTTTGAGTAGCACACTGTCAGGAACAGCCACCTTTCCGATGTCATGCAGGTAAGCACCCCGTACCAGCACGCGCAGTTCCTTCTCAGACAATCCCAGATGCCTACCCAGCTTCTGGGAAAATGCTGCCACCCGGTGCGCGTGTCGATCGGTGCCATAGTCCCGCGCTTCGACCATTGCGCCCAAGGTGCGAATGGTCTCCTCCTGCCCGTGGCTGATAGCGCTGATGGCCTGACGGAGAGCGGCAGC
>SDBU01004183.1_pt1 | contig 17878 bp, 13 predicted proteins | sample 2277071 | NCBI WGS metagenome assembly SDBU01 (sample SAMN10397929, study PRJNA504765) | marine sediment metagenome | isolation source: marine sediment core GS08_GC12, 126 cmbsf | place: Arctic Ocean: Gakkel Ridge, Loki's castle | collected 2008 | reverse complement strand
AGTTTACCCTGGCCGATGTCATCCGGCTTACCAGCAAGTTTACCGTGGCCCAGCTGTTGGCCAGGGAGGATTTCAGCAGCCGGTACAGCGCCGGACGACCGATTGCCGTGACCGAGCTACTTTATCCCCTGCTGCAAGCGTACGACTCAGTAGCTATCCAGGCTGACGTTGAGTTTGGCGGCACCGACCAGAAGTTCAACCTGCTGGTAGGCAGGGAGCTGCAGAGCATGGTAGGTCAGCACCCCCAGCAGGTTTTTATGACGCCGTTACTCATTGGAACCGATGGTAGCCAGAAGATGAGCAAGAGCCTGGGTAACTATATTGGTGTCGCTGAGCCGCCTGAGGAGATATACGGCAAGGTGATGTCTATCCCGGACAGCCTTATCCTGCCCTACTTTGAATTGGTGACCGATGTTCCTGACGAGGAAGTTGAAGAATTCAGACATCAGCTCGATACTCAGGCGATTAACCCGATGGAGCTTAAGAAGCGCCTGGGTAGAGAGATTGTGACCCATCTCTATAGTCAAAAGGCAGCCCGTGAGGCTGAGGAGCATTTTGAGAGGGAAGTTCAGAAAAAAGAGGAGCCAGAAAGGAAGCCAAAATATCGCCTTCCAGTTGAGAGCGTTCGTCACCCTAGTGGAGAGATTGACCTGAGAAAGGTACTGACGGCAACTGGCTTGGTTGGGAGTAGAAGCGAAGCCAGCAGGCAGATCAAGCAAGGGGCAGTAGACATACATGGTAAAAAAACAACGAAGTATACCATCCCCGTCGATGAGTTTACCATTGGAAGCGCTACTACCATCCATGTGGGCAAGCGGCGCTGGCGTGAAGTTGAGTTAGTTCCCCCAACTATACCAGGCGTTAGTGATTAATACCGATACAATAGCGTAGTAAAGGAGAAAAATGGAGAACTTGCGCATCCCCGGCCCCACACCCTGCCCCACTGCCGTTCTGGAAGCGATGGCGCGGCAGATGATAGACCATCGCGGACCGGAATTCGGGAAGATACTTAACGACGTAACGGACAAGCTAAAACAGCTGTTCCAGACAGAGCACGATGTCTTTGTGCTAACCGGCTCAGGCACCGGTGGTTTGGAGGCGGCGATTGTTAATGTCCTCTCCCCGGGAGACAAAGTGCTGTCGGTCTCGATTGGTGTTTTCGGCGACCGCTTTGCCAGTATCACCCAGCAGTTTGGTGCTGAGGTAGTCCCACTCAAAGTGGAGTGGGGGAAAGCGGCTGACCCCGATGCCATACGCCGGGCTCTCCAGGCCGACCCTGATATCAAGGCGGTGCTGATTACCCACAATGAAACCTCTACCGGCGTTACCAATGACCTGGCTTCACTTAGCTCCGTAGTGAAGGAATTTGATAAGCTACTGGTGGTAGACGCTATCAGCAGCTTGGGCTCGATAAATTTGCCGGTGGACGAGTGGCATTGCGATGTCACCGTTACCGGTTCCCAGAAGGGGTGGATGGTCCCGCCCGGCCTGGCGATGGTCAGTGTCAGTCCGCAGGCGTGGCAGGCGCACGCCGAGGCAAAAATACCTCGCTTTTACTGGGACTTCACCCGGGCCAAGAGTTACCTGGAGCGGGGCCAGACCCCTTGGACGCCAGCCGTGTCTATCGTGTTCGCCCTGGCAGTAGCGCTGGATATGATGTTGAAGGACGGACTGCCAAACATCTTCGCCCGACATGCCCGGATTGCCCAGGCGGTCCGTGACGGCGTAAAATCGCTGGGTCTGTCTCTCTTTGCTGACGAAAAATACGCCTCAAATACGGTTTCCGCCGTAGCCGCTTCAAACGGACTTGATGTCAAGAAGATGCGCCAGATTCTAAGGGAGGAGTACCAGATTGTGGTGGCCGGTGGACAGCAGCATTTAGATGGAAAAATCTTCCGCATCGGGCACCTGGGCTGGGTATCCGAGGACGACGTCAAAGCCGTGATGTCAGCCCTGAAGGTGGTCTTGCCACAGGCTGGATTCGGGAGTGTCCGCTGAAATGAAGGTTCTAATCTGTGACCCGGTTTCCGAGGAAGGGATAGCGGTTCTCCGCAGCCACGCTGAGGTAGATGTCAGGCTGGGACTCAAGGAGGAGGAACTGGTAGCCACTATCGGTGACTACGAGGCCGTGGTAGTGCGCAGCCAGACCCGGGTCACGGCCAAGGTTATTCAGGCGGGGAAAAAGCTGCAGGTCGTCGCCCGGGCCGGCGCCGGAGTCGACACTATTGATGTTGACGAGGCGACCCGCCATGGCATTGTGGTAGTTAATGCCCCCACCGGCAACACTATCTCGGCGGCCGAGCACACTATTGCCTTGATGCTCGCCTTGTCACGGCATATCCCCCAGGCCAACGCTACGCTTAAATCCGGGGTGTGGCGGCGCAGCGACTTCATGGGCACCGAGGTAAGAGACAAAATCCTGGGTATTATCGGCCTGGGCAATATCGGTTCGGAGGTAGCCAAGCGTGCCCGGGGGCTGGAAATGAAGCTCATCGGTTATGACCCCTTTATCTCCGACGACCACGCTAAGAAGCTCCAGGTAAAACTCGTCCCTTTAGAACAGTTAATTAAGGAATCAGACTTCATCACCCTGCACCTGCCATTGACCCCTCAGACTAAGGGGATGATTGGAAAGAAAGAGCTGGTTCTGGTAAAACCAACGGTTCGTATCATTAACTGCGCCCGGGGTGGACTAATTGACGAAGAGGCACTGGCCAGAGCGGTAAAAGAGAAGAGGGTGGCTGGCGCTGCGGTAGATGTCTTTTCCACCGAACCAACTACGGAGAGCGTCCTCTTTGAAAGTGATAATATTATTGTCACTCCCCACCTGGGAGCTTCCACTACCGAGGCTCAGATAGTGGCCGCCAGGATGGTATCCGAGCAGGTCATCGATATACTTAACGGACAACCAGCGCGGTACGCGGTTAATGCCCCCTTCATTTCGGTGGAGACTCTAGCCGTGCTGGCACCCTTCGTGAGAGTGGCTTCCTTGTTGGGCCGGCTGGCCAGCCAGCTGGCTGAGGGACAGACCAATACCATCCAGATTAAGTACGAGGGTGAGATTTCCAACTATGATACTAGTGCACTCAAGGCAGCCGCTCTGGGGGGGCTACTCGAGGGCATAAGTGAAGAGCGAGTCAACCTGGTGAATGCGAACCTGGTGGCTGCCCAGCGCGGTCTGGCAATAGTAGAGCAAAAGGAAGCAACCTGCGAAAACTACGCCAGTCTTATCACCGTAGCAGTGACCACCAGCACCGGGGTTACCACCGTCGCCGGGACCGTAATGCATCGCCAGCCACACATCGTGCGGGTCAATGACTACTGGCTTGATATTGAGCCGACGGGAGCTTACTTCCTGTTCAGTGACCACCAGGACCGCCCTGGTCTCATCGGGGCGGTGGGCAAGATAACCGGTGATGCCGACATAAATGTTAGCTCGATGCACCTGGGTCGCCTCAAGCCCCGGGGGCAGGCCCTGATGGTGCTGGCCCTGGATGAGCCACTACCGGAGGAACAACGGCAGAAAATACTCTCCCTGCCTGATGTTTATAACGCCAAGCTGGTAAAGCTTTAAGGACAGGTAAATAGCGTCTACACCAGCCGCCGGAAAACCAGCCCCGCCGGTGTCTTGGGGTAAAAATAGGTTGACTTCCTGGGCATGCGGTCGCCGGCATCAGCAATCGCCTTGACTACTTCTCCCTTAACCGGACTTAACAGCAGGGCTAGCTGGTATTCCTGGTCTAATACCCGGTCCACCGCATCCCGTCGGTCATAGCTATAGGCGAGGACGGCCTCTTCCCGCTCGCCGGCCACTTCCAGTAGTCTCTCCAGGATAATATGGTCAACCATGCTGACCATCAGCCCCTTGTACAGGTCAGAGTGGAAGTAAGGCATCATTTGGCTGGCGGTAGCCGCATCGCGCAACCTGAGGACAAAAAGGCGCTCCGGTACCAGACCAAAAAGGACCAGTCTGTCCTGCCCCATCTCGCCGGCCAGTAAATCATCAACCTGCTGCCACACGCCGGGCGCGCTGGTCAGCCACTCTTCTACGTCAAAAAAAGACCTCAGCTTGGCCGCCAGTCCTTGCAGGGTGGCTTTTGACACTCCCCGAACCATCCGATGAGGCGGCAGAATAATCAGTCCGGGGTCAGTAAAATCTATCAGCGTCATCATGACGAAATTGGATGCCTCGTCTCTCTCGACCAACGGAGAATAGGTGCTCCGCTCACGCTGGTAAGTAAGGGCGCTCTCATACCGGTGATGCCCATCGGCGATGTAAAGCGGTTGCTGGGCCAGACCTTGGCTTATCTGGCTGACAACCTCAGGTTCAGTAATCGCCCAAACGCGATGTCCTTCTTCACCGGCACTATCGGCACTAATTATCGGTTCGTTCCTCTCCTGTGCTGCCAGGATTGAGGACACCTGCTGTCCCCGGTCTTCAAACAGGGCCAGAATTGAACTGGTATTGGCCTGGCACGCCCATAACATGCTTACCCGGTCGCTCTTGGGTCTGCCCAGTGTTCCCTCGTGAGGGCGAACGACCATCCTGTCCCATTCCTCAAGCCTGACGGCGGCGATGATGCCGCGGCGCCGGTACTCAGTTCCCTGGTAGGTAAAATGGTGGTCATGGAGATAGATAGCCGGCACCTCATCGGCCTTAAATACACCTTGCTCCAGCCACTGCTCCAGAGCAGCCGCCGCACGCGTATATTTATTGTCGGTAGCGGTATCCTGGGGAAGCTCCCGGCCAAACTCTAAGCGGACAAAATTGTACTCACTGCGGTGATAGAGGTCTTGCTGCATCTGGGGGCTAATAATGTCATAGGGGGGACAAATGACTACTGAGAGGTCTCCTGCCAGCGATTGATTATACCGTACACCCCGGAAGGGACGAATCTCAGCCACGCTTACCTTCCCTGTCTTTCGCTAACCGTTCTGTAACCACCCTAGTTTACCCTATGCACCGCCGGAGCACAAGCTTGTGTCTTGTTTCTTGGGCATGAAGAGCCATTATGTGCTAAAATTAACCTGGTTATGATAGTAAATGGCATGATTCAGTTATAGGAGTTGAATGGGTTCGCCGCGAAGACTGCTACGGGCACTGTACGCTCTCATTATCATTATCAGCAGTGGCATTATCGGTTATATGGTCATTGAGCATTGGTCCTTTGTCGACGCTCTTTATATGACCATCGTGACGATAACCACGGTGGGCTATGAGGAAGTTCACCCTTTGGGCCAGGGCGGGCGGATTTTCAGCATCTTCTTGATGGTTGGGGGTGTTGGTGGTGGTCTATATACGTTTGGTTTACTGGTTCAATACCTGTTGGAAGGTCAATTTGGTATCACGCTGGGGAGGCGTCGGATGAAAACTGAGATAGCCAAGCTGAAGAAACATTTTATTCTCTGCGGCTATGGCCGGGTGGGACGGGAGATAGCTCGTACTTTCAGTGAAGAAGGAGTGCCCTTTGTTGTTATCGACAACGATGAGAAGGCGGTGGCTCAGGTGGGCGCGGATGGTTACCTGTACTTGCAGGGTGATGCCACCAGTGACGAGGTGCTCAAGGAGGCGAGGATTGAGACAGCTCGTGGTCTGGTGGCGGCGGTTGGCAGTGATGTTGATAACACGTACATCACCCTCTCGGCTCGGGGACTGCGCCCTGACCTGTTTATTACGGCTCGGGCCAGCTCTCCTGACCGCGAGGTTAAGCTCAAAATGGTTGGCGCTAACCGGGTGGTATCACCGGACAGCATTGGCGCTCGCCGCATGGCGATGCTGTCCCTGCGCCCGGGGGTAGTCGACTTCATTGACCGGGTTGCCTATCGCCCGGGACGAGAGATGCTGCTGGAAAGTATGGAGGTAGATGCTGGCTCTCCACTGGAGGGTCGGACTATGGAGGCGACGCGGCGGGATTTTGGAGTTACCGTCTTAGCCATGAGTGCGAAAGGCGGCCAGCTGATAGCTAATCCACCGGATGAGCGGGCGATTGAGGCTGGCGACCGGCTGATTATTATCGGCACCAAGAAGAAGATGGCCGGATTGGACAAAGCTTTTGGAGGAGGCAAAAACTAGTGGCGAGCAAGACCAGAGTGGGTATTATCAATGTTACCGGTTATGCCGGTGTGGAGCTGGCCCGGTTGCTGTACCGGCATCCGGAGGTAGAGCTTACCTCGGTTACCGGGCGGAGCGCTGCCGGGAAGAAACTAGGCCAGGTTTTTCCTCCCCTGTCTGAAATAGACCTGACCATTGAAGCTGAGCTGGGGTCGGTAGATTTTGCCTTTTCTGCCATGCCCCATCAGGAGAGCGCCAGCGAGGTCATACCGTTAGTCAACGGTGGCATCAGGGTGGTGGATATCAGTGCCGATTTCAGGCTGAAGGATACTGCGTTGTACCCGGAGTGGTATGGCTTTACTCATCCCGCTCCGCAGCTACTGGAGCAGGCAGTGTACGGGCTGCCAGAGCTCCATCGCTCTCAGGTTGCTCTAGCTCAACTGGTAGCCAATCCCGGTTGCTACCCCACCGGGGCTATTCTGGCTCTGGCTCCGGCATTCAAGGAGGGCCTGATTGAGCCTGGTATTATTATTGATAGTAAATCCGGGATATCGGGAGCAGGCAGAACCCTCAGCCTGCAGACTCACTATCCAGAGGTCAATGAAGATGTGTCGGCTTACGCCTTGAGCGGGCACAGGCATCTACCTGAGGTTGTTCAGGAACTGGGGCTGCTCCGACCAGGACAGTTGCCCTTGGTAACCTTCGTTCCCCATCTGATACCGATGACCCGGGGAATCCTGAGCACCTGCTATGCCTCCCTGGCCGTCGGCAAAGCCCCTGGCGGCAAGAAGGGGGAAGAAGAGATAGGGCAGCTTTACCGGGACTTCTACCAGGATGAACCATTTGTCAGGGTAGTGGACTTTTCCCCTCACACCAAGCACACCTCGGGGAACAATCTCTGCCTTCTTTATCCAACCATTGACCAGCGGACAGGCAGGCTCATCGTTATCAGCTGTCTGGACAACCTGGTTAAGGGGGCAGCGGGGCAAGCTGTCCAGAACATGAACCTGATGCTGGGTATACCGGAGACTACCGGGCTGGAGACGCTGTCCATGTATCCCTGAGCGTGCAGCGGGGTGGTGGTTCGGGGAGTCCTGAGGGGTTTTCCTTGATAAACGGTGTTACCCTCTTGAGCCGGAGGGGGTAAGGCTAGCGAATAGAACAGGGGGGTGGTTGGCGATGACTCAGCAGTATGTTCATCAGGAGCTGGACCAGGATTATTATTTTTCGGCCGGGTTTTATACGCCGCGGAAGGAAGTAAAGCTGAAGTATAACGGTCGAGAAGTTCTCTACATAGTCGGGCACGTGGTGGTAGAATCTTCCTGCTGTGGTGCGGCTAACTGGTCTTATGGCCTGGTTCCTGGCTACATAGTTAACTGGCAGAATGAGAGAAACGAGGCTGGCTTGCCGGTATCAGAGGTGGAGTCGGTTTCAGACGAGGCCGAGCAGGAAGATATCAGGAAGATGATTAAGGGGGCGGAGGATATTAATGCTATTGAGTTCCGGTAGAGCTAGCATTACGTCTGCCATGCTAGACCAGGCAACATGGGACAGGTAACCAGTGATGCTACCACAGGCGTCAGCCTGGGTGGATTTCGCCCGGCTGACTACATCAAGATTACCATCTTCGGCCTGGCGCTAACTGCCCTCTGGAGTAGCCTGCATACCATTATTTTACCGTTGCGGCTACTGGACTTCGTTGCTGAATCAGAAAAGAGTACTTATCTCAGTATCCTCGTCGGTACTGGTTTGCTCCTGGCCGTGGTGGTCCAGCCCATAGCCGGGGCGATAAGTGACCGTTCTGGCTTTGGCTGGGGGCGCCGGCGCCCCTACCTTCTGCTCGGCACCATGCTGGCACTGGTGTTTCTGCCCGGAATCGGCTTCGCCGGGCACCTTGCTATTTTCACCATTTTTTATTGCCTGCTTCAGATTAGCGGCAATATGGCACAGGGTCCCTATCAGGCGTTTATTCCTGACCTGGTTCCTGAGCAGAGGCGGGGGCTGGCTTCGGGGGTGAAGAGCCTCCTCGAGATGGTGGGGGGGCTTGCCTTGGTACGCCTGATAGCCTATTTCATGGACCGCTCCTTCGTTGAACAAGGGGGCCCTTGGCTGTGGTATGCCCTGGCGACACTGGGTGCCATCCTGCTGGGGACAATGCTGGTCACTATTCTCATGGTTAAGGAGCGACCCGGGGCTGGCAGTCCTGGGGCCCCTTTACTGTCTACATTCTATGAAAGCTTCAGAATTGATATCAAGGCAAACCGCGATTTTGTCTGGTTTCTGGTATCTCGCCTGCTTGTCCTGATGGCCTTCTCCACCTTACAAAAATTTGCCTTATATTTCCTTATGGATGTCATCGGGGTCGCCAATCCGGCGGCAGCAACGGCTAACCTCCTTATTTTGGTCGGCATTTGCATGCTGGCGGCGGCATATTCCGCCGGACGTCTCTCAGACCTGTTAGGCCGGCGTCCAATCGTAGTCTCTTCGGGATTTCTTGGTGCACTGGGCATTGCCTTGCTGTTTTTATTCCACAGCTACAGCGCCGTAATGCTTGGTGGTGCTGTCTTGGGAATCGCCAGCGGTGCTTTTATGAGCGCCAACTGGGCGCTGGCTACTGACCTGGTACCTGGGGGTGAGGAGGCAAGATACCTCGGTCTAACCAATCTGGCGACCGCCGGTGGTGCTGCCCTGGCCCTGTTCATCATTGGGCCCATGATTGATTTCTTTAATGCCCGCAGCCCTGGAATGGGCTACCAGGCTATGTTTTTGGCTTGTTTTGTCTGTTTTGTTGTCGGTTCAGCGCTGGTGATGAAAATTAGGCGGGGTTAGCTAAGGTAGGGTAGTATAGCTTCCCACCCCCAGGCAGCAAGCAATATAAACCCCACATATAATAAAGTCCTGCCTAGCCAGCATAGAAGGAGGAATTTCCAGAAAGGGAAACGGAGGACTCCGGCCGCTATCCCGACGAGGTCAAAGACGAACGGCACTAGTGAAAAGATAAAAATGGTTAAAGCCCCCCATTTTCTCACCCAGTCTTCAACCCTGCTATACATCTTCCGTCTCTTGGCAATCCCGCGTCCGCTATAGCCAACGATATAACCGGTTGTCTCTCCGATGGCGGCCCCAGCTCCCCCAACCAACCCGATAACAATGGGGCCGAATGGCCCAATAATCGGGTAAAGAAGAGCCCCAATATTGGAGAGTATCACTAGGACAGCACCGGGTAGGATAATAGTAGCATTTCCAATAAGACTGATAAGAAAAGAACCCCAATAGAAATTTTCCTTAAGCTCTTCGAGCCTTTCTGGGTGGCGCCCGTAAACAAGGTGAAGGCCAGCGGTAATCCCTATGACCAACAAGAGGCCCAGCAGGGGAATAAGCGTTTTCCTCAGACGGCCGGTTCTGTCCTGTGCGGCCTGCTCGTTATTGGTCGTCATATTGCTCATTCTGGCTCAAGTAGCATTGTAGCACACTGCGAGCTAAAGGGTGAGGTCAATAGATACCCCCGTTCAACTTGTCTGGCATCTCTGGCTTTGGTATACTTTGGGAGTGTGCCCCCATCGTCTAGTGGCCTAGGACACTGGCCTTTCAAGCCAGTAACAGGGATTCGAATTCCCTTGGGGGCATTCTAATTCATCCTCAGCGGGAGTGGCAACAAATACCGGAGATAAAGCCAGGGACGAAAGCACCAAAGGGGAATGGCTTAACGTTAAGCCATGGATGGCTCTTGAATTCTGCCGAGGCCGCTAACGCAGCTCCTATTTACTTCGCCATACCGGAATCGGAAACCGCACTCCGTCAGTATCTAAGACGACTTTGCCGCCGGGGCAAAGAGCAAAACATTCTCGGCAGGTATCGCATACTGTCGGGGCTACCTCTGGTAAGAAAGCAACCTCTCGGTCTATCCCTCTACCTATAAAGCCGATGGCATTGGCCTTCTTAATTTCCGCGCAGTAACGGACGCATAGACCGCAAAGAATACAAGATGTCCATTCTGCGGTGAATCGTGACCCTTTCAGACCATACTTTCGAGCCAGATTTTCTAACGGCCCTGTCGAGGCTAGAGGCAAGAGTAGCTCCAGAATCATTTTACGAATTTTGCTCACTCGCTCTGAATTGGTCTTTACCACCAATCCCGCTTCTACCAAATAGACGCAGGATGCTACCAGTCTCGTTCGGGTGTCCTTAGTTATCTCTACCGTGCACAGTCGGCATGCGCCATAAGGAGCCAGCCTCTCGTCATGGCAGAGGGTAGGAATATCAATCTCGGCCCCTCGGGCCGCCTGAAGGATGGTCATTCCCTCCTCTGCCTCAACAATCTTACCGTCAATATCTAGTTTTATGCTTTCCATTTTTCCTCACCTTCTGCGCGCTACTTTGGTCCCGCCAGGGACAGGTGGCGGTACTGGCTCACCCGAGAGCTTCACTACAGCATCAAAGCGGGAAGGGCAAACCTCAAAACAAATCCCACACTTAATGCACTTCTCCTGGTCGATAACATGGATGAGACCTTTACCCCCGGCAATTGCCTCCGTGGGGCAGTCTCGGGCACAGATGAGACACGCCTGACACCGGTCAGGAAGGATGTAGTATGTGATGAGTTCCTGACAAACCTTAGCCGGGCACTGCTTCTGCTTGATATGCGCCTGATACTCATCCCGGAAATATTTGATGGTGCTCAACACCGGGTTGGGAGCGGTAGTGCCGAGAGCACAGAGAGAAGCGTCGCTCATCATCTCAGAGAGCTCCTCCAGGAGTTCAATATCCCCTTTCCTCCCTTTCCCGGCGCAGATATTGTTCAAAATGTTGAGCATCTGCCTTAACCCCTCACGGCAGGGGACGCACTTCCCACAGGATTCCTGGGTGAGGAAGTCGATGAAATATCTGGCGATGTCCACCATACAGGTGTCCTCATCCATGACGATCATTCCCCCTGAGCCCATCATCGAGCCAGCTTCAGTAAGCTTGTCGAAATCTACCGGCAGGTTGAGCAGGCTCCCTGGAATGCAGCCCCCGGAAGGCCCCCCCGTTTGAACTGCCTTGAACTTCTTGCCACTGGGGATACCGCCACCTATGTCAAAGATAATTTCTCTCAGGGTGGTGCCCATAGGCACCTCGACCAGGCCAGTGTTATTAACCTTACCTACCAGAGAAAAGATCTTTGTCCCCTTGCTTCCCTCGGTACCCATACTCTTGTACCAATCGGCACCATTGTTGATAATCAGGGGTACATTTGCCCAGGTCTCCACATTATTCAGATTGCTCGGCTTTTCTTCTATGCCACTCACCGCAGTGCGGATATACTTGGGTCTTGGCTCTCCCACCCTGCCTTCTATGGCCGTCATCAACGCACTCGACTCCCCGGAGACAAAAGCGCCAGCACCACGATGTATCTGGACATCAAAATTGAAGCCCGACCCCAGGATATTTTCCCCCAGAAGTCCAAACTCTCGTGCTTGCTCAATAGCTATGGTGACGTTCTGCACGGCCAGAGGATACTCCTGACGGACGTAGACGAACCCCTCGTGGGAACCGATGGCACAGGCGCCGATGATAAGCCCCTCCAGCACGCTGTGGGGATTCCCTTCGAGCAAGCTTCGATCCATGTAAGCCCCGGGGTCTCCCTCATCAGCATTGACGATGACATATTTTGGCTCTCCAGGTGCGTTGCGGGTCGTCTCCCACTTTATCGCAGCCGGGAATCCACCACCTCCCCTACCCCTTAGATTAGCCTTCTTGACCTCGTCCAGCACCTGCTCCGGTGTCATCTCAAAAAGGGCCTTAACCAGGGCGGAATAACCACCATGAGCAATATAATCCTCGATACTTTCCATGTCTATGAATCTATCATTCCCCAAGACAGTCCGGTTTTGATATTTGTAAAATGGTATCTCAGGTTCCTTGGTAATCTTTTGTCCAGTGGCGGGGTCTTCGTAGAGAAGACGCTCGACAACCTTTCCTTTGGTCAAGGTCTCAGAGACAATTTCAGGCACATCCTCGGGCTTTACTCCTACATAGCAGATTTCCTCGGGGAGGATAAGGGCAACGGGCTCTTTTTCACAGAAACCGTGGCATCCTGTGCTCTTCACCTCTACCCTATCTCTCAAGCCTTGCTTCTCTATTTCCTCGACAAAGGCTTGAACCACCGCCTGACTACGACGCGTTCTACCGTCTGTCCCGTTGGTTACGGAAACAATCGTCTTGCCATCTACCTTGGCTAATATCTCTTGTCTGAGCTGTTCAAGGTCAGCGGCTGAGTTCAATCTTGCCATAACTCTCTCCTCCTGGCTATTCACAGCTAGCCGCGGTTTGTTTAATCTGTTCCGGGGAGGGATTACCGTAGTAATTCCCATCCACCACCATCACCGGCCCCAGGGCGCAGCAGCCCAGGCAGTTCACTGTGGTCAGGGTAAACCTTTGCTCCTGGTCAGTTTCCCCAGGCTTGAGCTTGAGAACATCCACCACCCTGTCCACTAGTCGCGGTGCACCCCGCACCTGGCAGGCAGTGCCCAAGCATACCTGAACCATGTGGCGCCCCTGAGGAGTAAGGCTAAATGCCTTATAGAAGGTAGCAATGTGGTAAATCTGGGACCATGAGACCCCTAGTCTTTCCGAAACCCACATCAAGGCAGGTTTAGGAAGCCAGTGATTTTGCGCTTGAATGTCAAGAAGTATCTGGATTAAAGCGCTTTTACTGCCTCGGTACCTGTCGATAATCTTATCGACGTTACCCAGTTCCTGAACCATTTGCTTGATAGCTTCCTCTTTTTCCCTGATTTGCCTTAAAGCTTCAGCATGGCGCATTGCCTCAGCCTCGAGATTTCTCAACTCAAGGCTTAAAGGGGCCTGGGCAAGACCGAGCGAATGATGCTCACCAACCAGTTCCAAACCCCTCAGCAGAATCTCGCTCTTGCTCAGGCTAGAGTTCTGCTGCAATCGGGATAACACCTGGCTCTGCTCTTCGCTCAGCCTTATTCCAACAAACTTGGACTTGCTCCTTCCCCTTCTCATCTCGGCCTCCTTGCGTTTTACCGTTTAACCCATTAGTCAAGATTACTGCTAAACGAAAGTTTTGTCAATACCAGCCAGCCACTCCGCATAACCCTTAGCGGCAATCAGGCAACCACTTATGGGGTTGAATTATGTATTTTTTTATGCTACATTATAGCTCGGTGCGCTCTAACTAAGTTTCTCGAGGGTTGAATATGCAAGATAGTTTGTCAGAAGTTCTGAATGCACACAGTAAGGAAAGGAAAAATTTAATCCCGGTCCTCCAGAAAGTGCAAGGGGAATTGGGCTATCTTTCTGAAGAAGCAGTCTCAGCGGTAGCCCAATTTTTACGCCTTTCCAGTAACGAAGTCTATGGAGTGGCTAGCTTTTATGCCCAGTTTCGGTTTGAGCGGCAGGGAGAGCATGCGGTAAAGGTCTGTCAAGGTACTGCCTGCTATGTCCGTGGTGGACGGCGCATTATGGATACGGTACAGCAGGAGATTGGTATTAAAGCCGGGGAAACCAGCGAGGACTATAAATTTAGCCTAGAGCGGGTGGCCTGTTTTGGCTCGTGTGCCTTAGCTCCGGTCATGGTAGTGGATAAGACTGTTCATGGTAGAATGACCACGGTGAAGGCAAGAGAGGTTTTAGGCAAATACTGATGACTATCGAGTCGTTCCAGATTCACCTTATATGCAAAGCAAGGGGTAGGCTATGACGTTTGAGGAAATACAGAAGCAAGCAATGTCGGAATGGGAAGCTCTGCAGAGTAGCGAAAAGCCTCGCATTCTTGTCGGTACGGCTACCTGTGGTCGGGCAGCCGGGGCTATGGAAGTTCTGGAGGCTATCGAAAAAGAGTTATCCCGGCGAAATATTGAGGCGATAGTAACCCAGGTTGGCTGTATCGGGCTTTGTTATACTGAGCCATTGGTGGATATAGTTAAGCCAGGTTGTCCTCGCCTCTGTTATGGCAATGTTACCCCCGAGATTATTCCTCAGTTGATAGAAGATTATGTTATTAAGGATAACCCTCGCCCTGATTTGGTTCTGGGTAGCTTTGGCGAAGACGGTGTCACTGGCATCCCCAAACTTTTTGATTTACCTATCCTTAAACCCCAAATACGGATAGCATTACGCAATTGTGGGTACATTGACCCTGAAGGTATCAACCAGTACATTGCTACTGGGGGTTACAGTGGTTTAAGTAAGGTGCTGGGGATGAGTCCGGAACAGGTTATTGAGGAAGTAAAGAAGTCTGGACTAAGGGGTAGAGGTGGCGCCGGCTTTCTTACTGGTCAAAAGTGGGAGTTTTGCCAGCGGGCACCAGGTGGTGAGAAATACCTTATTTGCAACGCTGATGAAGGTGACCCCGGTGCTTTTATGGACCGGTCACTATTAGAGGGTGACCCGCATGCTGTATTAGAGGGTATGCTTATTGGTGGCTATGCTATTGGGGCAACTCACGCTTACATCTATTGCCGGGCAGAATATCCCCTGGCAATAGAGCGGCTGGAGATTGCCTTGAACCAAATGAAAGAGTATGGCTTACTTGGCGATAATATACTTGATTCTGGCTTTAGTTTTCACATAGAGATAAAAGAAGGGGCGGGTGCCTTCGTCTGTGGGGAAGAGACAGCTCTGATGGCGTCTATCGAGGGCAGGAGGGGTATGCCCCGGCCTCGCCCGCCTTTCCCGGCTCAATCCGGGTTATGGGGTAAGCCAACCAATATCAATAATGTAGAGACCTGGGCTAATATATCAGCCATATTGCAAAGGGGAAGTGAATGGTATTCCAGCTTTGGCACGGAGACGAGCAAAGGGACTAAGACCTTTGCTCTAGCCGGCAAGGTGGTGCGGACGGGGTTAATAGAGGTGCCGATGGGTATCTCGTTGGGTGACATTATCTACGAAATTGGTGGAGGAATTGCTGGCGGCAAGCAGTTTAAGGCGGCGCAAACGGGTGGTCCATCAGGTGGTTGCCTGCCCGCTAGCATGCTAGGTCTGCCGGTAGACTATGAGTCCCTGGCCCAGGCTGGTTCCATAATGGGTTCGGGCGGGATGGTGGTGGTTGATGAAGATACCTGTATGGTAGATATGGCCCGGTTCTTCCTTTCCTTTGTTCAAGCTGAGTCCTGCGGCAAGTGTGTACCCTGCCGTGTGGGCACGAAACAGATGCTTGACATTCTGGAGGGTATCACCCGGGGAGAGGGGAAACCAGAGGATATAGAAACTCTGGAGAGGTTAGCCCCATTGGTCAAATCCACCTCCCTGTGTGGCTTGGGCCAGACAGCGCCTAATCCAGTGCTGAGTACGCTTCGCTACTTCCGTGACGAATATGAGGAGCATATAACAAAGCACTACTGCCGGGCCGGGGTATGTACGGCATTAGTTAAGTCCCCATGTCAGAACGCCTGCCCCGCCGGGATAGACATCCCACGCTACATTCGGCTAACCGGTGAGGGCAAATATGGCGAGGCGGTAGCCGTGATTCGGGAGAAGGTTCCATTTCCAGCCGTGCTTGGTTATGTTTGTGTGCATTTCTGTGAGGCTAAGTGTCGCCGGGGTCAACTAGAAGAGGCGATAGCGATAAAGGAGCTGAAGCGCTTTGCTGCTGACCATGATACCGGATTATGGAAGCAGAACGCCAAGGTTTTGGCAACGACGGGTAAAAAGGTAGCCATAGTTGGCTCAGGACCGGCTGGATTAACGGTAGCCTATTATCTGGCTAAGTTGGGCCATAAGGTAACGGTATTTGAAGCGTTGCCGATGGCTGGTGGTATGATGCGGGTGGGAATACCGCGTTACCGGCTGCCGGCAGAAGTCCTCGACAGTGAGATCAAGGCAATAGAGGATTTTGGGGTGGAGATACGGGTAAACAGCAAGGTAGAGTCATTGGATGAGCTATTTGAGCAAGGTTATAACGCTATCTTTGTTGGTATTGGAGCTCATCGAGGGTTAAGCATGGGAATGGAGGGAGAAGATACTGGTGGTGTCGTTGACGGGGCTGATTTCTTGAGGGCGGTTAGCTTGGGTCAGGAAGTGAAGCTGGGTGAAAGGGTGGCCGTGATCGGTGGTGGTAATGTAGCTATAGATGCGGCGCGAACTGCGCTTCGCCTGGGGGCCCAAGAGGCATCCATTATCTATCGTCGTACCCGTGCCGAGATGCCAGCCAGCCCTGAGGAGATAGAGGAAGCGCTGGAGGAGGGGGTAAAGATAGAATACCTGGCGGCGCCAACCAAAGTTAACCGTGAAAATGGCAGGCTAAGGGCCGAGTTTATCCGCATGCAGTTGGGGGCGGTGGATGCCAGCGGCAGGAAGAGGCCCCAGCCGATGGAGGGTAGTGAATTTGAAGGGAAGTATGACACATTGATAAAGGCCATCGGGCAGGAATCTGAGTTGCCTGATGGCTTTGCTTTAGCGGCCGGACGAGGCAGGAGGATTGAGGTGGATACTGACATCATGACTACTTCGCGGGAGGGAGTATATGCCGGTGGCGATGTAGTCAGCGGACCGGCATCAGTGATAGAGGCCATCGCTGCTGGTCGCCAGGCGGCTATTTCTATGGACCGATATCTTGGTGGTGATGGGAACATAGATGAGGTATTGGTACCCTTAGAAGAGGTGCCGCCCTTTGATATTAGTGAAATCGAAGGGGAGAAGTATCGTCCTCCGATGAATATGTTGTCACTTGATGAGCGGTGTAAGGGTTTTGCTCAGGCAGTACTTGGCTTTGGCGAAGAACAGGCAACTGAAGAGACAAAGCGTTGCCTGAGGTGTGATTTAGAGGAGCATTGAACTGAGGCTTATCACTACGACAAATCGTTAACGGCAAAGGATGTCAAGGGAGGGTGCGTCGTCAGCAACATCGGCACAGCTTAGCAATGGACACTTCAAGTACCCGAGCTGCCTTTGTCAATAGCTAGCAGGATTTCCCCATCCATCCCCTCGTGGCATAAGCCACATCAGTGTTTTACCAAATCGTAGGACATACCCTCGGAGCAGTTTTGTGTCAATGATATCTACGGCTTTTTCTGCAGCTAGAAAGCCTGTTTTTTTGTCTCGTTTGCCAGCGGTGCCACTGAGCTAGTATAGAGTAAATCATAATGGCAGTTTATTTCGGTGGTCTAACTTGTTGAGCATTGCTGCTTCTAACGATTGACAGCGGTAAAACTTGGTGTTAAAGTACAATCTATCTCTTGGCCATGAGGTGGGAAGCAACGAGAGTTAGCGGAAATGTGGGGAAATAACAGGGCATGGACGTTGACGAACTAGGAAACAGGCTCCGTGTCCGAGAAAGGAGGTGAAGATGACATAGGCTTCATGTCCATCAATTTCTATCAAGATTTTTATAGTAAGGAGGAGCTAACAACATGGCAGTCAAAGGCAAACCGTACCAGCCGCCACTGCCGTTGGGCTATGAGGTGGTGCCACTGGCATACGACGAGGTCAAAGTGGCCGCCGTCCAGATGGTAACCGAACCGGTGTTTGACACCAGTAACCCCAGGCCAGTGATTCAAAGGAACGTTGAGCACATGCTCGAATTGGTCGACCAGGCTGCGGCACAAGGCTGTAAGCTCATGGTCTTCCCGGAGTTTACCCTTACCAGAGCGGCCTTTATTCCCCCTGCAATGACGGGCTGTTTACGCTGGTCACGGGAGGAGTGGCTCAGAGTTGCCATCATGGTCCCCGGACCAGACACGCAGGCCATCGGTCAAAGGGCGAAACAGCATAATTGCTACATTTGCTTCTCATCCTATTTCCAGTTGCCTGACTGGCCGGGTCACTTCATGAACGGCAGCATTATACTGGGACCCTCTGGAGAGGTCATTTACGTCC
>SDBU01004182.1_pt1 | contig 17880 bp, 13 predicted proteins | sample 2277071 | NCBI WGS metagenome assembly SDBU01 (sample SAMN10397929, study PRJNA504765) | marine sediment metagenome | isolation source: marine sediment core GS08_GC12, 126 cmbsf | place: Arctic Ocean: Gakkel Ridge, Loki's castle | collected 2008 | reverse complement strand
GTCCGGACAGAGGTAGAGGCGAAGCTGGAGGAATGGCGGAAGGGAATTCAGGAAGAGGATTAGGAAGTGGTCGCACCCCGAGACTTTCGCAAGTGACCGCCGTTTTCGTCTCTGGAGCGAGAACGTCGCGCGCATCGTCACACTGCGAGAAATGGACAAGGGTGAAGTGGACGATGCTCTCGGGCGAGTTGAGCAGGCCCCTGCCCCGACATCCGACGAGGTGAACGTGCTGCCGTCGTGGGAGCATCGCACTGAGTCGTTTGGCCAGGAAGGGCTGGGCTTACAGCACGTTGATCTCATCGTCCTGCGGAGTCAAATGGGCGTAGATCATGGTCGTGTTGACGCTGCTGTGCCCCCTGCCCCGCCGTGGGAGCAGACAGATGCTATCCCTGTTCATGACCACGTGGCTGACGGGGGTCTGGCGGGGGATGTGAGGGTAGGACCCGGGATAGGAGCTAGTTCGATGGTGGCGTCCAAGGCTTCAGCGATGGCTCGTCGTGTGTGGCGACCGGGTTCCTTTTGAGATGCGTGAGGTAACAGGGCATGTCCCTCGTCAGCCTTTTCGGCATATTCTCTGGGAGTTCCAAGACCCGGTGCCTAGTGGGGAGATCTGGTTGCAAACGTTGTCATTTGGTGGCAATTGGCGTCCTTTCTTGGCAGTTTGGCTGCTCGCCAGCCGCAACGTAAGATATGTGCCAACAATATCTTAAAACGCTTATGGCAAAATGTCGCCCGGAAGGGGGGACGGACTCTCGCATTGCCATGACATCATAGTTCGCGCTGCAGGGGATGCGGGTAGACGTACGGCGTATAGTATTCGGCCGGCGGCTGCTCGTTGAAGAAGTCCCGCCCTTCCTTGATTGTCGCCGCCTCGTTCGCATCAGCGCGGCGGCTCACTTCCATGCGGAGCGGCTCGCCATTGAAGGTGTTGTTCCACGCATAGCACGGCGAGGGCTTGAACATGCCGTCGACGTTCGTTGCCCAACCAACCTGGCCCATGCACGGGTAGCCTGCGCCGAGCTGGCCGGCGGGAATCTGATTGCCGTCGATGGGATTCTTGCCATCGGCCTTGGGGAAACCGGGTAGGTCGCGCCAGGCCCGTTCGTTACGGAGTTCGAGTTGGCGGCAGTTGTAGGTCGTGCCCGTCACCGTGTTGTTGAACACGATGGACACCCCCGCGCCGATGAAGATGAAGCCCTGCGGCCGGTACTGCTTCAGACCGACTGCCGAGAACGCATTGTCGTAGATCTCGGCGCTCTGGCATCCATAGAGGCCCTGGCTGATGCCGGGCCGGTAGATCTCCAGTTGGGAATTGACAATCGTATTGTGCCGGATCACGACCCGCGCGCCGTTGTAAGGCACGACCCAGGGATTGTTGCCGGTCGGGTTGATGACCTCCGGGCTGAAATGGACCTCGTTGTCCTCGAAGTAGAGGGCCTCGGCGGAGCCCAGGCTGAGCGGCTTGCGGTAGTTGGCGATGCCGGGCCCCTGATACCAGATGGTCTGGGCGTTGCCTCCTTTGTATTCCAATGCGTCAAAATAGCAGTGGTCAATCAGCCCATAGGTGTCGCCGGTGATCTTAATCATCTGGTTGGCATTCTTGAATTTGCAGTGATCGATGCGGAAGTCCTTGCAGTTGCCGGTGATCGCCAGCATGCCTCCCCACACTCCGGCATTTTGATAGCCCGTGCCGTCGAAGGTGATGCCCGTAATGCGGAACGGTTTTCCTTCCACACCCACCAGCCCGAAAGGCACGTCGCCGCCACCCCTCGTGCTCCGATTGTCGGCAATGACTGTCTTGTCGATGCCGGCCCCGCGGATGGTGATGGCCTTCATTTTGGCCCAATGACCGGTGTTCCATCCCTTCGTCCAGACGGCCGTCCCGGCAGGGAGCTCCACGGTATCGCCGTCCTTGGCCGCGTCGATCGCCTCCCAGACGGCCTCCGGCGTCAGATCGGCAGCCGTGCGGGTCTCGGCGTAAGCGCCCTCGGGCGACAAACCAGCGACGACGAAGCAAGACGCCGTCAACAACAACCGAAATCGCGCGGATCGGGTCCTCATCGCTAACGCTCCTGTAAAATTCGAGCCAGAAACCAATTCACGGCTTACTCGCCGGAGCCACTATCGTGGAGCTGCCGGAGCCGGACGCAGGGGCGGCGACGGACTTCATCAGCGCTTCCCAGCCCTCTTGCAGCGGATGCGGATAGACATAGGGCTTGTAGTATCCCTCCGGCGGCTTCTCGTTGAAGAAATCGCGGCCCTCCACAATCTGCGCCTCCTCGTTCGGATCCCTGCCGCTGACGGCCATGAGCAGCCTCTGGCCGTTAATGGTATTGTCCCAGGCGTAGCAGGGCGATGGCTCGAAGATGCCATCGCCGTCGACGTCGGTTCCCCGGCCCGGCTGGCCCATGCAGGGATAGCCGGCCCCCACCTGGCCGGCGGGAATCTGGTTGCCGTCGACGGGATTGGTCCCATCGGCCTTGCCGAACGGGCAACCGCGCATTACGTAGTATGCCCTCTGGTTCTGCAGCAGGATGACGCGCCAGTTGTAGGACGTGCCGGTGACCGTGTTGTTGAAGACGATGCCCACGCCCGCGTTGATGAAGATGAACCCCTGCGGCCTGCCCTCGCCGTCGATGGAGAACTCGTTGTCGTAGACCTCGGCTGTCTGGCAGCCGGGCTGTTTGTTCCGGCCCGGCCCGTAGATCTCGAGCTGCGAATTGACGAGCTTGTTGTGGCGGATGACGACGCGGGCCCCGTTGTTGGGCGCGATCCAGGGGTTGTTGCCCGTCCTGGTGCCCCGCGTGCCCGCGTAGGCGGCGATGTAGACCTCGTTGTCCTCGAAGTACATGGCCTCGGCGGAGCCCAGGCTGAGCGGCTTGCGATAGTTGGCGGCGCCGGGGCCCGAGAAGTTGATCGGCTGCACGTTGCCGCCGTGTGACTGCTGCCCGTCGAAATAGCAGTGATCGATCAACCCGTAGGTGTCGCCGCTGATGTCGAGCATGCTGTCGGCGTTTATGAACTTGCAGTGATCGATGCGGAAATTCTTGCAGGTTCCGCGGATCCGGATGAATCCGCCCCAGTTCCCGGCGTTGGGGTATCCCGTCCCGTCGAAAGTGATGCCCGTGACGCGGAACGGCTTCCCTTCCACACCCAGGAGGACGAAAGGCGGGGCGTCGGGTTTGCTCCGATCGTCGTCAATGATGGTCTTGTCGATCCCCGCCCCCTGGATGGTGATGGCCTTCATCGTGGCCCCATGGCCGGTGTTCCACCCCTTCGTCCAGACGGTCCTGCCGGCCGGGAGCTGCACGATATCGCCGTCCTTGGCCGCGTCGATCGCCTCCCAGACGGCCTCCGGCGTCAAGGCGGCAGCCGTGTGGGTTTCGGCGTACAGGCCGGCGGGCACAACGCCACCGGAAGCGCCGAGCAAGCAACACGCCAGCCACAAGCGGAGTCCGCATCTTCTCGTTGCCATCGTCGTATCTCCTTAAAGCGTTTGGCACATGGGCAAACGGACAGCACAGCACCCATTGTGGTCCGGCGTGTCCGGCCGCGTCAAGAAGGTCGTGCGGCACGCGCGGTATGTGATCTTCCATCTGCCGGAGGTGGCCATTCCTCGCAGCCTGTTCGCCGCGATCCTGGAGCCGATCCGGCGACTCAGGCCGCCCGCAACGGTCCCGAATGACCGAAGCCAACGGGGACCATCCGGGAGAACCGGAGGACGACGGATATGGTTTGTTCGCATGTACTCCAAAGCCGCGGAAAAGGTCGTTTCGTGCAAGATCACAGCCGACGGGAGGCAGAGGGAGCCTCGCGAGAACCCGAAGTTCCCTTGAAACCCCCAGGAGAGCGGTTAAAACCTTAGGGGCTATTGCAGAACCCGGATCTACTGCGGCCCGCGACGGTCGTGGGCGGGCCTCATATGGGAAATCCGGGTCGATGGGAGCTCTGAGGAGGTGCTGTGATGGATTGGCAGACGGATGTGGAGACGCTGCACGCGGCAGTCGACCTGAACGTAGGCGAGGAACGGGCGGTCGAGCTGCCGGACGGCAGCATGGCGACGGTGAAGCTCGCTAAGCTTGAGGAGACCCATGACGACGTGCGGCAGGCCGTCCGGCGCGCGGTCGTCACCGTCGAGGTGAGCGGTGCGGTCGTCGAGCTGGACTCGGGCAACTACCAGCTGCCTGTAACCGTGGGCGAGGTGCAGATCGACTGCCCCGTCACGGGTGGCTATTTGACCGACAGCGGCCGCAACGGGTGGGCCCTGGAGGGCGACGCGCGGCTGCGCCTGTGGCCCGGCGGCTCGCCGTGGATCAAGCCGGACACGTTCGTCTACCCGATCCGCCAGCGGTGGTTCGCCTCGGCCACGCAGATGGGCAACGAGCCGGTGTTCGTGGACGGTCCCGAGAACGCAACGCGCAAGAAAATCTACTACCACGAAGGACTGGACTTCGGCGGATGTGAGGGCATGGTCGAAGCCGTGGCCACCAGCGATGCGCTGGTGGTGTCCCTCGGCGGAGAGCAACTGCCGGGGCATGAGGACAGCCCCGCTGCAACGCGCTACGACGTGGTCTACCTGCTCGACCGGCGGGGCTGGTACCACCGCCACAGCCACCTGAAGTCCCTCGACCCCGCGCTCGAGCTGGGCGGCACGGTGAAGATGGGCCAGGTGGTGGGCATCCTGGGCAAGGAAGGCGCCAGCGGCGGCTGGTCGCACCTGCACTACGGCATCCACCGGCGGCAGCCTTCCGGTGACTGGGGAGCGGAGTACGGCTATCCCTTCATCTGGCAGGCCTACCTGGCGGAGTATTCCCCTCAACTGATCGCCGTCGCGCGTCCGCACCACTTCATTTGGGCCGGCCAGGGCGTGATGCTGGACGCATCGAAGTCGTGGAGTGCCGGCGGCCTGGCGCTGAGCTATGAGTGGACGTTCACAGACGGCTCATCGGCCACAGGCTCGAAGGCGGAGCGCTCCTATGCCCGGGCTGGTATCTACAGCGAGATCGTGAAGGTCACCGACAGCGAGGGACGGGTCGAGTACGACTTCGCCATCGTCCAGGTGGCCAACCGGGACGACCCCGAGCACAGCGCCAGCGGCATACACGCCGCCTACGAGCCGACGTTCGGCATCCGGCCCGGGGACGCCGTCACCTTCAAGACGCGCTCCTTCGGCACGCAGCACGGGCAGGAGGTGTGGGATTTCGGCGACGGGACCGACACGGTGGCCGTCCTGTCAGATGGCAATGCGGACCGCTACAACCCGGAGGGCTACGGCGTGACCACGCACAGCTTCGCCGAGCCGGGTCATTACGTCGTGAGCGTGCGCCGCACCAACGAACACGGCTTCGAGGCGCTGGCGCACCTGCACGTATGCGTTGAGGCCCCGTGACGGGCAATCACAGTCAAGTCGAGACGCCCCTTGAGCGCTGCCGAGCCTGGAAGCGCTTGGCCGTCAGCTCGTAGTGCTCCCTGGCGCCGAAGTGGTCCACCAGGGAAAAGATGCCTTGCCCCAGGGACTTCGCCAGCTTATCCCAATAGGCATCTACATCGCCCTCGCAGAGGCAGTGGCCCCCGCAGATCGGGTCTGCGCCGAGCTTCCGCACCTTCTCTACCGACGTAACCATCTGCCCATAGTCGGATCCCCTTTCCGGGAAGAACCATCCCGTCAGGTCACCTGCGAAGAGGACGCGAGTGCCCGCCATTTCGAGCAGGAAGCAACTGCTGTCCGGCGTATGGCCCGGAGTGTGGTAAGCCTGGAGCTTGAGGCCGGCTGCTTCAAGGACGTCTCCATCTCGGAAGAACCGGTCAGCCCGGACGGGCGAACATCCCCAGTCGCCTGCGTTGCGGGAGGCCTCGTGAATCGCCGTGGTGGCGCCCTGCTGGCGGAAATACTCGCAGCTCTCAGCATGGTCGCCATGGCCGTGCGTGTAAGCGACCATCTTCACGTCAGAGGGCGCTACGCCCATCTGCTCCAACAGGGCCACGATGGCGTCCGTGAACCGCCGGAACCCGGAGTCCACCAGGATGCACTCCTTACCTCGGCCGCGGACCAGGTATACGGATGCGCCGGAGTAATCGGGAACCGGCCGAGGATCACACGGGTAGCCGATGACCAGGTAGAGGCCGTCCACAAGCTCAATGACGCCTTCCGGGATACGCTTTGACATTTCCTTCCTCCCAACTGCGTTCGCGGGCGTTGCTGCCCGCCATCCTGCTTCTCACCTGAAACGACCGCACCTCCCCACGGGCCCAATGCGCAGCCGCTGACCTCTGTACGCCTTCTTCGGCGCCGCAGGAGACTCCCACGTAACGCCGTCTATGTCAAGGTCGGATATCCGGTACGCTCAGTGAGCCGTCACTTGGCCCCCCAACGACGCTACGGGCAACGCCTCCATCGCTCTCGGATCACGACGGCCCGCTTAGGTTTCCCGAAGCTCCACTTCGGTGAGATCCTCAGGGAGCGGCAGGCATGCAGGAGCGTAGCACCGAGTCGTTTGGCCAGGAAGATCTGGGCTTACAGCACGTTGATCTCATCGTCCTGGGGGGCCAGGTGGGCGTAGATCATGGTCGTGTTGACGCTGCTGTGCCCCAACCACTGGGACACCTTGTAGATGCTGATCCCCTTCATCGCCAGGTGGCGGGATTGCCGGTTCTTCAGGGAGAAGCCTTCCTTGTTCGTCAGCGTGATAACGTCGCGGTCGAAGTCGATCTCCGGCCATGTCAAGAAACGCAACTCCGTATTCCGGAAGCCCGTGTAGTAAGCAGTCGCCACGAGGGGCCAGAGGCGATCATTGCGCACTATCGGCTTCAGGCGCTCCCATTCGTCGACCGAGAGGTAACGCGGGGGATTCTTCGCGGCCTTCACTTTGGCGACGTTGCGGACGACGTTCCTATCGACGTATTCCCGGCTGACCGCAAAGGCCAGAAGCCCCGACGCGGCGTACGTGTTGTGCCGGACGGTTATCGGCTGCAGCGATCCCAGAAGGTGCTGCTGGAACTGTTGCACGTGCGCCGTTGTCGCCTCGGACACCTTCTTCACTCCCTTTTCCTTCAAGAACCGGGTGACACGGGGTAAGTCGTGCCGCTGGTAAGTAGTTGCCTTCTTGGTCGCCCTTGAGTATGATAGGCATTCGGCGTTGGATAGTCCAAAAGCCATACTGGCCATTACGTCACGGTAAAGAGACGGTAATGAGCGCATACCGGAGAGGTGGCTGAGCGGTCGAAAGCGACGGTTTGCTAAGCCGCTCAGGACGTTTGTTGGAAGTCCATGCAGACCCGGCATTTATGTCCTAACTCCCTCCATCCTTGCCGTTTATGCCAACCTGCCAATCCCCACCAGTTCCGGTGGATTCGGCACGTTTTGGCTCCTGGGGGTGACAAACGGGTGACAGTCCGCCCCCTCGAACGTCGGTGGAACAAGTCATAAGTTTCAGCCCGGGCACGCCCCCTACCGACGCGAACAGTGCAGCGTCGAGGAATTCACTGCAACCCGCCCAGCATCCCTTCCGTTCGGTCTTTTCCACTGCTGCCAGCATCTCTTCTCAATGTCCTTCTGTATGTCACGTCCGTTGACACGGTATGGCTCGCCGAACACAAGCACACGGCACAGCCTGGGCCCCACGCCGGCACGGGAGGCAGACCGCAGTTAGCCATTATCTGCGACCGGGAAGGCCGGGGGGGAGTTCGTTTGACAAGGAGGGCTTGGCCGGGTACATTAGTTATCAGGTACGGAGTTCCCCGCTAAACAGCGGCGACTGCAAGCAAGATAGCCTGCAACCGAGGGAGGTAGCGCGGTCTGCGGGCTTTTTTTGTACCTGCTGTGAACTGACATCTGTGACCTAGGACGGCCTCCACCCCCAACGAAAGGAGGTGCCAAAGCGGCGCAACAAGCCAGTGGCGGATAGGATGCAGCAACGTCTGTAGAGAGCAAATGGCTAAGGGAAGGAGGAATATTGGTGACGAGTCAACAGCAAGTAAAGGGTGTACAGAATGGACAAGCGGATACAGCAAGAAGATTGCAGAGCCACTCGACTGAGGACACCCAAGCGAGCGGCGGCGAAAGCGACCGACGAGGAGATCGAGTGCCCCGTCGGGAAGGAACGGGCCGCCAAGATCTTGGGGATCTGCCCGGCGACTCTCGATGAATGGACCGCGCGGTATGGCATCCGTCATATTAAATATGACATGGCCGGCAACACCGGCAATCGAGGTAAGGTCCTCTATCTCCCGTCGGACCTACTTGAGTTCCGTGAGCGCTATCGTGTCAATGGCCGGGACGTCAAGGGGGAGGTGGAAGCGATTCTAGCAGCTCCCCTCGATCCCGCGGGGACGAGCAATGACAGCACGAGGAGCTAAAGATGTCGTTGGGTAGCGATCACGGCCAACAGACGAAGTGCGGCCTCTGCCGGCGTTCATCCCCGGGTGGGGGGCCGCTATTTGCTGATCATCTAGGGGACAGACAGGAGAAGTTCTTATGGAAAATGTGAGCGTGGACACCGTGGAAGAGACCCAGACATGTTGTGCGGCACGCGAGAACGATCGACCAGAAGATGAGGTCGAAACTGCAGCTGAGCAGACCCGTCCAGACACGTCTGGTGATCCTGGTACGTCAGAGGATCCGCCATCCGATGACACAGCAAGTGCCGTGCAACCGGAGGGGGGCGAACATGCTCCTGACGACCGCGACCCGTTGACGCGCTACAGGCTGCGGGAATCGAACGGAGCCGTTGTCACCCGAAGCGGGGAACCGGTCTGCAATTTCGTCATCAAGAGTGTTTGCACGATGAAGCTTCACCGCCTGAACGAAGATGTGGTTCCCTACCACAAGGTCCATGTGCAGCTGGCTGACGGCACTCAGGCTTTTTGGTTCGTACAGGGCAACCTGAATACACCGGCGAACTGGACGAACGCAAGTGAGGATACAGCTTCTATAATCCGACCGACGGAATTCCGGAAGTACGTATTCAGCCGCGTTGATCGCGGGGCTGTTCGAGAAGATACCGCGGAACCCTATCGTTCCGAGGTGGTGGGGACATATCGGGGTCCCGACAAGAAGCTGCGAGTCAGCCGGGGGCTCGAAACGACCGACAAAGCTACCGCATCGCTCTATGCCAAGGCACGGTTCCCTGAATCGGGTTCGAAGGACCTGTTTGAGAGAGCGGCTGCGCTGAGCACCGATGGCTCGGTGAAAGCACTTCTGGTGCACGCTCTTGGAACTGTGTTCAAACCCGCGTTTGGGGATGCTTATCCCCATTTGAAAGTTGAAGGTGCCCGGCAAAGTGGAAAGACCACACTGGTGACCGAGCTTTGTCCTCGATTTGGCTTTCAGTCCGTCGACGCCAGGGCACAGTTCGACACCTCATACCGGCGAAAACTTGCCCTCAGCGGCACAAATCTGCCTCTGATTGCCGACGAGATCGGGAGGATTCAGGGCTCGGCTGCCAGGCAGTTGCTGCATGATCTCAACCTGTGCTACAACTCCGCATTGAGTAGCCACGGGCAGCACGGCACGGTTTTCAGGTTGATGAGGCCGCTTGTGGGCGTGGGGCACAACTGGCACATAACGGACGAAGCTCTGTTGTCCAAGATCCTGGTCATCCACGTCGACCCCAACGCCCGTGACCGGGATGCTCTCCGGGAACTCCGGGCGAGTGATGAAGTCTTTCCCCTGGGAGAGTGGCTTGAGTGGGCTTGCAGCTTCGCCAACTGCAATGATCTGCTGGGAATGGCTGACGCGAAGACAGCACTGCTCCGCGCGCGGGTGCCTGCTGATCTTACGGAAACATGTGCGGAGTCTGACCGCTGTGTCTGGAATTACGGAACGCAGCTGGTCGTGGCAGACGCACTCATGGAGTACGGCGTAAATGCCAATGTCGAGGATTACATTGCGGCGAAGCTTGTTGAGCATCTGCGCCTCTTCTTGGAGGATGGCCGTAGCGCCGCAGAGCGTTTCGTCACGGATTTACTGACAGTCTTGGCACGGCGCACGGTGCCGCCCGAAGCGCTCTGCGATGTGGATGAAGAAGGACTGTTCATTCACGTCGAGTCGTGTCTGAGAGCTTTGCAGAGAGCCGGTTACACGTGCGATACCAGTGATCCTCGAGTGCTCAGCAAGGGACTCGCTGCTCAGGGCATAGGCGCCACAGACCGGCGGCGCTATTTCAATCGTGTGAGGAAGCGGTGTGTTCTCATCACCCACGAGAGGTTGGAAGCCTTGGGCCACAGAATCGATACGGGCGTGTAGGCGTTGATGGCCGCGGGACGATGGGCGGGACGGTCTGCTGCATGTCCCGCCCTGGCACCGTCCCATCCCATGTCCGGTGCAATGCACTGGATACGACGAAATGGGACGGCAGGACGGTGTTTTCGGCCTCCCTCTGTGCCATGCGCCCTAACGCCCGGGGCGAGCACTGTAGTGGGACGAGCCGTGTGTCCATCGGAGGGCCTCTGCCCGGCCTACTGGCCGGCAATCGGGCCGGTTTGAGCCCCGAAAGGCGGCCTCAGCCACCCAATTTGGCTCCGGAAGCCTGCCTTTCGCAGGCAAATTGGCCCGTGATACCCCCACATCCCGCTGACAAATCGAAAGGACGGAAACGATGGACCTCACAACACAGATTCAGGAACTTAGACGGACTTTCCCTGGCCGCCTGACCGATCGCGGGCCGCACTTCTGCCTGCCCCCCGGTCTGATAGAGGAGCTTGGGATTTATGCGGGGCTCGCCAGACAGGACGTTCGTTTTGAGCTGGCGCTAACCTGCGTCTGCACAAACGCCAACTGTATCGGCATTGCTGACGCCAGGCCCATACGCTATGACGCATTGATGCCGCGTGTGGATCCAGAAACGAAACTGCACGAGCACCTCCTGAAGGCGTTTGACCGGGCTCTCTCCTATGCAGGCCAGCTAATCTGCAAGCCCGAGTTCAACGCCGAGTGGGAGGAGGTGGTCACGAAGCACTCCGGCTTCATCGAACTCCATGGCTACCCGATGCCTCACCTGAACACCTATCCCGAAACGACGTACCCCCAGGAGGATGGAGGGCGCGACTTCTGGGCGGACTACTTCCAGTTCGGGACGAGATGGGGTGTCCGGCGGATGGTTGCTCCGCATCTTCCTCTGCTTCCTTTGCCAAGCTTCACGGGGAATTACGACCATAACAACGAGCCCTTCGGATTCACGATGTTTGTGCCCTACTGGTGGTGGTTCGATTCAACCTTCGACATCCGGGACCTGACGACCCCGATGCTGACGGCCGTCCGTAATCAGTACCGCAACGAGTGTCAGAACGATTGGCCGTTCAAGGGCCCCTGGGCGGTCGAGGACGTTAGCACTCCCGGGCTCACGCGGGGTGCATTTCTGTGCAGCTACGGGATGCACGTCATCAAGTCGCGCCACCCGGGGCTCCTGGCGTACGGGCACAAGACTGGCACCAAGGGCAGGTTCCTCTCCTGGCTGGGAGTAGAGCACCGTCAGTTCAGCAAGTACGAGGCCCTCCTGGGGAAAGGTCGCGCGTCCCCGCAATAGGGAAGCTGCCACGCGAACGTAGATCCCGCGCCGTCTGAGCGTCTGGGCCGACCGACGTTACGCCGCTACGCTTGCCCACGGTCAGCCCCCCCTTCCCCCCGGCGACCAAGCCTTTCCCCCCGGTCGCTGTACGCCAAAGCCTTCCCTCCACCTCCGCCCGCCGTTCCGGGAAAACGGCCTTCCTCGTTTCCGTCCTGCCTGTCTCTCCTCACAACGGACCGATAGAGAACATAGTACTTCTTTTGGAAACCAAGGCCGTATCTGTTGAGCAACATGTCGAATATGATCGCTGGTAACAACGCAGATTGGCCTACTTAGAAAGGAGCCCACGTATGAGAGAGTTGATGACAACGGGCCAGGTGGCACGGCAGCTAGGCGTTCCACGCTGGCGGCTGCTTTACTGGCTGGATCGCCAGAAGGTCGAAGAGCCGGCATTGATCGTGCCGGGGCGTCGACTATTTACCTGGGAAGAGGTGGAGCGGATCAGGAGGTCATTGGGATTAGGGGCGGGCACGGTCGAGCACGCGGAATCAAGCGAGCATCGCCCAACGGCTGGCAGCCCATGCTCAGAGGAGCGCAACCGGTGAGTACGGACCGTCACGCGGCCGTGTTTACCGGCAATCTGTTATCGCTAGACAGCAAGAGGCCGGTGCCAATACCGCACCGGCCTGGGAAGGACAACGACGATTAGCTTTTACTTAACTATCCGCCGGGCACACTTCTACGACTCTATTGTACCACAAGTCGCCCGGCGGTACAACACGAGGACATCAACGATATGGGCTTGTTCGAGAACGCAGTAACCCGACAGAGGACGCTCAAGATTCATGACGACCGACTCTCGGAGAAACATCTGGCCGATCTTCGCGGATCCGGCTTGAATGACGAAACGATCCAGCGGGCAGGGCTGGCCACAGTTTCTGCCGAAGCAGCTGAAGAATACCTGGGGTACTCACCGGGAAGTAAGTGCCTCGTCTTCGAGTATCAGGGCACAATTCCTCACTGCCGGCTGAAGCCCGAGCGGCCCCTTGTAGGCCCTGACGGAAAGCGCCGGAAATACTTGGCGGCCAAGGGCTCCGGGAACCGGCTCTACTTCCCCGCGGGCTTCATCGGGCCAGCGGATGTGACCGACACCGGCGTCCCGCTCATCATCACAGAAGGCGAGAAGAAGGCCCTCAAGGCGTGCCAGGAGGGCTACAAGACGATCGGCATAGCCGGCGTCTGGGCATGGAAAACGAGGGGCGACGACGGCACTGGCCAGACGCGCCCACTGCCGGAATTGACCGCGATCAAATGGCGCGGCCGGACGGTCAGCATCTGCTTCGACTCGGATGCCGTAGACAAACCGTCTGTGTGCCAGGCAGAAAGAGCCCTGGCCGCGGAGTTACGGTCACGCGGGGCCCGTGTGCTCATCGTCCGGCTACCGGAGGACGGCGACCACGAAGTCGGACTGGATGATTTCCTGGTAGGCAGCGGGAAGGAGGAGTTGGATGCGCTCCTGGCAACCGCCAAGCCGCCGGCCGGCGCGTATTTCCAGGGCCGGCGCTTCGTGCCCATCCGGCTGGCCGACGAGATGGGCGAGAGACAGAACTACATGTGGGCGGCTGATATCGAATCTGGCTCCGGACTGCTCTACGAGTACAACAACGGCGTCTACCTGCCGGCGGGACTGGTCGACGTGGAAGCCCATGAGCTGCTCGGCGATGCCACCCGCTCCGGCTATATCAACGAAGCCATTGGGGCCCTCAAGCGCTCGGTGGCGATCTCCAACGCCGACCTCAATCGCAAAGTTGGACTCATTAACGTGCAGAACGGGATGTTGGATCCATTCGCGGGAAAGCTGCATCCACACGATCCCTCCTACCTTTCGACCATTCAACACCCGGTCGCGTGGGATCCGGACGCAAGGAGCGAACGCCTGGACACCTTCCTTGCCGAGGTGTGCGGCAAGTGGACCGAGACGATCTGCGAGCTGGCCGGTTACCTGCTTGTATTGAGGAACCTGATCAAGAAGCTCTTCATCTGGCACGGGGAGACCGACACCGGCAAGACAACGCTGATGAATCTGTTCCGTGCTCTGGTCGGGGCCAAGCACTGGGCCAACGTATCGCCGCTTGCACTGGGCGATTCCAGCAGGCGATTCGAGTGTGCTCAATTGGAAAACAAGGTTGTCAACTTCTTCGACGATCTCCCGCCTGGCCGCATAAGCGACCCGAGCATTCTCAAGATACTGACTGGGGGGGCCGAGTACATCAGGGTCGAGCACAAAGGTATCGACGCTTACAAGGTCCGCAATCTGTGTCGGATGGTGTTCAGCGCCAACCAGATCCCCAACTGCATTGAGAAGTCCGACGCGTGGTACGGTCGGCTCTGCATCATCCCCTTCTCACACAGGATCCCCGAGGACAAGAAGGATCCGGAGCTCCGGGAGCTCTTCAGGGAGGACGAAGGAATCCGTCGGGCGATGTTGGTGAAGGCCGTGGAAGGCATCAGGCGACTCAAAGCGCGTGGATGGAAGCTCGAGGGAAGCCTGGAAGAGCTGGCGGCCTATAAGGAAATCAACGACCCGGTCATGGCGTTTGTTGCCGAGCGGTGCGCCCTCGGGGCCGACTTGAAGGTGAAGCGAACCGACCTGCGCGAGGCCTACGAGCGTTTCTGTCGCGATCGGGACCTGTTCATGCTGGCCTCCGCCAGGAAGTTCTACGACCGGGTGCGTGGCGACAACCGGTTCGCACCAAAGCGCACCAACGGGGTCGACTACTTCGAGGGCCTCAGTCTGAACGGAGGTGAGTAATGAACAGGGGGAAGAAAGGGAAAGTAGGGAAGGTAGGGAAGGTAGGGGGAAGGAGTGGGGGCACTTCTTCCCTAAGCCACAGCGGCCCCCACGGCCTTGTATCCCCTCCTCAGCCCTTTTTGTCTTTCCCAGTGCGAAAAGGGAAGGTATATCCATTCGTTAGAGAGAAAGAAGAAAGAGGAAGAAGTATATATTGTAGGAGTAGGGCTTCACTCCTTCCCTTTTCGCACTGTTTTGGTGTATGTCTATGTTCTGCCAGTAGTTACGAGGGGGGAGAACCACGACGAACCTTCCCCCTACCTTCCCTACTTTCCCCCGGATCAGTCAGCATTTCAGAATCTCAGATGGAGACGAATACCCATGGAAACGCGTGAGCTAGTGCAGGCATTACGGTCTGGCATGATATCAACGACGCCATCCCCTACCGGCATCAGCCTGTGGGACGAGGATGAGCCAAGGAAGTTCGCTTTCGGGGAGGTCCAGCATCACTACAAGGCATGGCGGGATGAGAAGATCGCCGGCCAGTTCATCGGCCTAGACACCGAAACCGTAAACATCGGCAGCAAGTTGGACGACGGCGAGGTACCCGAACTGGTCCTGGCCAGCGCATCAGGCGTCGATCCGAACGCCAACTGCATCGTTCACCCCGACGACCTGGGGCGCTTCATGCTGACCCATCGAGACAGTCAGTTCGCCTTCTTCAACATCGCCTTCGACGTCCCCGTCATGGAACAAGCCCTGAAAGAGCGGGGAGAAGGAGGAGCAATCGGCGTTCTATGGGAGATGATTGACGCGGGACGCTGCCATGATGCCATGTTGCTCGATCAACTGGTGCGGCTGGCCGAAGGCAGGGAGCCCTACTACCTGAGGTCGCTTGCGGCGGTTACGGGTGAGCTGCTTGACGTCGAGCTAGACAAGGGAGATTCCCCGCGCCTTCGCTACGACTTGCTCCTCAGGTTGGGATACAAAGGCGTCGACCCCGGGTTCTACGACTATGCCGTCAGGGACTCACGTGCGACTCTCCTGGCGTTCGGGATCCTATTCAAGAGAGCCTGGCAACTGCACGGTGAGTATACGCACGAGGGCAGCACTGAGAGCGACATCCGGAGGGCCGCTCCATGGGCGCCGTTGACCGAGCAGGTACAGGTCAGGTCGGCCCTCGCCCTGCACGCGATGGCAGAACGCGGAGTTCGGGTCGACGAGACGAAACTGGCCGAGATCATGGCAACCAAGGAAGACGAACTCACGCAGGCCATCAAGGCATTCGAATCCGACCAGGCCGTGAGGGCGTTTGAGAAGAAGAGCGGCTTTCGGGTTCTTCGCCACGACAAAAAAGGCCGGGTTGAGCTGACCCGGAAAGGCGGAGCAGCGAGACAGATCAGGAACGTCAGGGCGTTCGTTGCCGCCCTGTGCAAGAAGCATGGAGAGTCGGCACCCAGGACTCCCAAAGGCCTCATCAGCACGGCACGCGATGATTATGCCGGCATGGAGGCCCTTGACCAGGAACCCGCCTTCGAGAAGTACTTCTGCCTCCAGGACATCGCCGCCGAGCTTGCCAAGGCGCGTGAACTCAAGGCTAACGTGTCTGCAGATGGGCGGATCCACCCACGATACACGACCCTGGTCAAGACGGGCCGTTCAACGTGCAGGTCGCCGCAGATCCAGAACCTGCCGCGCACCGGAGAGCTGCGTGGCTGTTTCCTACCCAAGGGGGGCCACATCCTCTACAGCGTGGACTACGCCGCAGTGGAGCTGGCCGCACTGGCTTCAATCTGCAGGCACCGCTACGGCTACTCCCGCCTTGGGGACAGGATCACCGATCGAGAAGACCCACACTCCTTCACGGCGGCCCAGATTCTCGGCAAGCCAGCGGAAGAAGTGACCAGAGAAGAGCGCCAGGCAGCGAAGGGCTGCAACTTCGGCGTCCCCGGCGGCATGGGAGCGAAATCCCTCGTCCACCAGGCCAGAGTTGCCTATGGGGTGGACATGACCGTCCAGGAGGCCGAGACGTGGAAGGAGAAACTCATCCGCAACGTCTACCCTGAAATCGGGCAGTTCCTGGACGATCATCTTGACCGATTCATTTCGCACGCACTCGGTATCGCGGCGAAGGAGGTGGTCGAGGAACTAATCATCGCGACGGAGGCGGATAGATTCTCGGCAGACGCTCGGCGTTGGATACTCTCGGCTACCGAAAGGTGCCTCTGGACTGGAACCAAAGCCGACGGCGAGCCCTATAGCAACAGATGGATAGAAAACATCTGGCGGGGGCTGCACAGCGCTTACGACCTGTCACTCAGCAGAAGCGACAGCAAGCCCAACATGCAGGTCGAGGGTCACCTGCGGGCGCAAGCCGTTGGCAGAGCAACGGCGAGGGCGTTCTTCCCCACCAGAGCTGTGACGCTGACCGGGCGGGTCTGGTCGAACGTCAACTTCCGACAGGGCCACAACGCCCAGTTCCAGGGACTGGCTGCTGATGGAGCTAAGTTAGCCCTCTACCGCCTGACGCGCGAAGGCTACGAACCAGTGCTCTTCATCCATGACGAGCTGGTCTTTGAACTGCCAGACGACGAGCACAAGGAAGACACCGCCAGACAGATCGACCGAATCATGATCGAGGAGATGAGCCAGGTCATCACAGACGTGCCGATCCGCGTAGAAGGCAGATTCATGGAGAAGTGGGAAAAGTGAATCTCCGATACGCCAGATGCAAACCGGCGAAGCAAGAAGCACAGATAGTCGACGCGACGGGTGCAAGGCTGCCCGCCGTGAGGCCGGATGGGATCTACGTCGGATCGGCCCAGCCGGCGCCCCAACCAGCCGAAGAGCCCCATCTAACCTTAAGGAGAAAACCCATGAGCAACACAGACCCAGTTCGTGCCGTTTCCGGCACTTTGCAGGCAGGCCGGCGACAGCCCAAACGATCAAAGCCCTCGCTCGCGAAGCTGCAGAGGAAAGCCCAAGCTTTCGTCCTGGCGATGCAGAGCTATGGGTACGGCGCCGTGCGGGGCGAGGTCGTCCCCTCCCCTAACGACTTGCTCGAACTGCTGGGCATCTGCGATTCCGCCGCCGCGTGCGTCGAGATGCTCAGGCAGGAAGTGCTTCCCTCCGCGGGAGTACCGGAGGAGGACCCGGAGTGGGCCTCGAGGAACCGGGACTCCCTGTGAGAAGTGTCAGTGTGTGCTGGTGCTGGGCACCGCCCAGCGGCTGCGTGCAGATTGAATTCTTGTAGACACCATTGAGTCAGTTGGTTCGGCGGTGTCTACGGAAAGCCAACGTTGCGAGGTGAACGAAAGATGACGGACAAGACAAACGACGAACAGCAGACACCGGACTCCGCAGAGAGTACCGTCCAGCCGTCCGAGGCCGGTGACGACGACAGGTTTTCCATTCTGGTGCGGAGGGCCGAGCCGTACATGCAGGACCTTCTAAACCAGGGCTCCATTGTGCTAGCCCGTTTGAGGCGGCCTAATCCACACTACGTCTTGCAGTTCCGCCAGCACCGGACCGGCACGCGCGACGGACGGCAGAAGCGGCTGTACATTGGCCCGAAGCGCATGGGAG
>SDBU01004181.1_pt1 | contig 17882 bp, 17 predicted proteins | sample 2277071 | NCBI WGS metagenome assembly SDBU01 (sample SAMN10397929, study PRJNA504765) | marine sediment metagenome | isolation source: marine sediment core GS08_GC12, 126 cmbsf | place: Arctic Ocean: Gakkel Ridge, Loki's castle | collected 2008 | reverse complement strand
ACCTTTCTGTCTCATTTTCGTGAGACAAAAAGGTCAGACCTTTTTGTCTCACAGGCCTTTTTGTCCCACGTTTTAGCGGCCGCGGCGCAGGCGGCGGTTGAACTCTCTCCACGGGAAGCTCTTGCCGGGACAAGCGGTGACCTTTCCGGGCACGTCCTTATGGCGGATGACGCGCTTCAGGGGGATACGGTAATATCGGCGCAGGGTGTTGACCAAAAGGACCAGCGAATCCATCTGCCGGACCGTCGGTCGGTGATACGTGAAGTCGCCGACGAGGCAGATGCCGATGCCGCGGCGGTTCATCCCGCCCGCGTTGCAGTGGGCGCCGTCCATCTGCTTGACCCAGCGGGGCGAGGCCTCGATCTGGCCGTCGATCTTCGTCGTCGTGCCGTTGTCGATGACGAAGTGGTAGCCCAGCCCACGGTTGAACCCGCGGCGGCGGTGGATGGCGTCGAGGAACGTCGCATCCCCTTCGTCGGTCACGCTGTGGTGGATGACGATGTAGCGCCACTTGTTGGACTTGAAGATCGGGATGACGGGCCGCAGCGGCGCCGCGCCCGGGATGACGAGCTTCTGGCCGATGCGCAGCTCCCGCGGGTCCTTGATGTTGTTCGCCTTGAGGATCGTGTCGATGGGCACGTCGTACATCTTGCTGATACGCCAGACCGTCTCGGCGGGACTGATAATGTGGGTGGTGTCGTAGCGCACCAGGACGCCGGGGTCTTTGGGCCGGTAAATGATGTTCGTCGGACCGCCGGCGGGGATGGGCGGCGCCGTGGCGCAGCCGTGGACCGCCAACAGGCACGCCCCGCCAAAGAAAAGATACAATAAGATGTTCCTGCGTCTCATCCGCCCTCTTTTAAATAGGGACAGACACTATTTATTTTTTAAATAGCGTCTGTCCCTGTTTATTTTTTTGGCGCCGTTGCGCTTCAGGGGATAGCGGCCGCACGAAAACCCCTTGCCTTCCGGACAATGCCCCAGGTCCGCGCACTTCGCGCCGGCCGCCTCAAAGACCTCGGGCAGTTCCTTCTGGACGAGACGCAGCATCTCCCCGGCCAGCCGCTTGATCTCCCACTGGGCGCGCGCGCAACAGCGGTGGCGAAAAAAGTGCAGCAGCTCGCGGCAATTCATGGTCACGACGATCTTCGTCTCCGCCGCCTGGGGCAGGACGAAGCGCACGTCCTGGAACGCCTGCTCGCCGACCCGGCCGCGCGCGTTGAATTTGCCGAGGAGACTGTTGTAGCGCTCCTGGATGTGCTCCATGGTGCGCTCAAACTCCTCTTTCAGCTCCGGATCCCGGGCGATGCTCGGCGGGATGACATAATCGAAGGCCGTCTCCTTGACGTAGCGCTGGCTCTGCTGTGAAAAAGAGGCGATCCTGTGTCGCACCAGTTGATGCGTCAGGGCCCGCGAGACCCCCTCGACGGCAAAGGTGAACTTCGCGTGCTCCAGCGGGCTCTCGTGTCCAGAGGCGACGATCTTACGGATAAAGTCCGCCTTCCTGACCGCGTTGCCGTCGCGCCCCTCAAAGATCGCGCCGGCAAATTGAGCCGAATAACACTGGCGGCACGCGGCGTAGATCAACGCCACGGCCCGCGGCGTCCTATCCAGAAGCTTCACGCGAAGACGTGCCTGAGGCATAACATTTCCTTTCGGAATCTCTTATTGAATCTATATGATAGCAAAGATGCACGCCTGCCTCAAGACACTTTACAAGAGGCCGTCCTGTGCTATAATAAATTGGACAAATAAATCCGATGACTTCTGGCGCCATGGAATCGACCATGAGGAAGTCTTAGAGGAAAATCGTCCGCCTGGGTTTTCTTGAAACCAGGCATTTTTATTTGTGCCCCGTCTGTGCCTACATGACGCAAGACCGCACCTCCCTCAGGACCACACCGCTCTTCACGGCCCATCAAGAGCTATCGGCCAAGATGGCCCCCTTCGCGGGCTGGGCCATGCCGATCCAGTACGCGGGGATCCTCGCCGAGACGCAGCACACCCGCCGCGCCGTCTCCTGTTTTGATATCTGCCACATGGGCGAGTTTCTGGTCGAAGGGGACGCGAAGGCCTCGGGCCTCGAGCGCTGTGTCGCGGCCAGCCTCGATACGCTTGCGGTCGGAGGCTGCCGGTACGCCTCGCTATTGAACGAGGCCGGCGGCGTGATCGATGACCTCATCGTCTACCGCAAGTCGGCGACGGCCTGGATGATCGTCGTCAACGCCGCGAGGGTCGAAAAAGACAAGGAGCACCTCTCGCGCCATCTCTCCTGGGAGGCGCGCTTTCAGGACGTGTCGGACGCGTGGGGCAAGATCGACCTGCAGGGCCCCCAGAGCCGCGAGGTCCTGACAACTTTCATCCCCGAAGCGGCCGAACTGGAGTATTATACCTTTACCGAGACGCGCCTCTTGGGCGCCCAGGCCATCGTCAGCCGCACGGGCTATACCGGCGAGCTCGGTTTCGAGCTCTACCTGCCCCTGGAAAACATCCCCGCGCTCTGGAAGGAATTCCTGGCCGACCCGCGCGTCCGGCCGGCGGGGCTGGGCGCGCGCGACGTCCTGCGGCTCGAGATGGGCTACAGCCTCTACGGCCAGGACATCGACGAGACGACGACCCCGCTCGAGGCAGGCCTGGAGAAGTTCATCGACCTCTCCAAAGAGTTCATCGGCCAGCCGGCCCTGCTCAAACAGAAAAAGGAAGGCGTCCCGCGCCACCGCATCTTTTTCACGTCCCGGTCGCGGCGCTCTCCCCGGCACGGCCACAAGATCTTTGTCGACGATAAAGAGGCCGGCACGGTCACCAGCGGCACCTTTTCGCCGCACTGCGGCACCGGCATCGGCATGGGCTTCGCGGCCGCGCCGCTCGCCGCCGGCCAGACGATCCGGCTCGGCGACGACAGTCCGCTCTTCGAAGCGGCCGTCTGCGACCGGCCGTTCGTAAAACAGACCTCTTTACGAACCTGATGATACACTTTCCCGAACAGCTTGGATACACTTTCCCGAACAGCTTGGAAACTGTTTCCAAGTTATTCGGGAAAGTGTAAGGAGGGAACATGAATATTCCGGCTGATCTCAAGTACACGAAGGAGCATGAGTGGGTGAAGGTCGAAGGCAACGTCGCGAGCGTGGGGATCACGGACCACGCGCAGCAGGCGCTGGGCGACATCACGTTCGTGGAGCTGCCCAAGATCGGCGCGGCCGTCACGCAATCCGGGACGATGGGGACGATCGAGTCCGTCAAGGCGGCCAGCGACATCTACGCGCCGGTCTCAGGCAACGTCAAAGAGGTCAACGCGCAGCTCGAGGCCGAACCGGCCCTCATCAACCAGTCGCCGTATGAGAAGGCGTGGATCGCCCGGATCGCGATGAGCGACCCCGACGAGATCAAGAACCTCATGGACGCCGAGGCCTACGCGGCCCTTTTGAAAGAGAGCGCGCATTGAGTGATTTCATCGCCAACACCCAACGCGACACACAGGAGATGCTCGAGGCGATCGGCGCCAAGAACATCGATGAGCTCTTCGACGTCATCACGCCGCCGCAGCGGCCCAAAGACTTCGACGTGCCGGCAGGCTGCTCCGAGTTCGACGTCATGCGCCACCTGAAGGACCTCGCGGCCAAGAACGCGACGGACCTGACGCTCTTCATCGGCGCCGGCGTCTACGACCACTTCATCCCGTCGGTCGTGGACCACATGAGCGGCCGCAGCGAGTTTTACACCGCCTACACGCCGTACCAGCCCGAGTGCTCGCAGGGGACGCTGCAGGCGATCTTCGAATACCAGAGCGCGATCTGCCGCCTGACCGACATGGAGATCGCCAACGCCTCGCTCTACGACGGCGGGACAGCGCTCTACGAGGCCATGATGATGGCGCGCCGCATCACGGGCCGCAACCGCGTCCTGATCGACAATGCCGTCAGCCCGATCTATCGCACGATCATCTACAGCTACACGCGCAACCTCGACATCGAGTTCTACGAGATCCCGGTCCGGCACGGCCAGACCGACCGGGAGGCCCTCAAAAAGCAGTTCAACGACAAGACCGCCTGCGTCATCCTGCAGAACCCGAACTTCTTCGGCGCCATCGACGACCACGCCGACATCGTCGCCCAGGCCCATGAGCAAGGCATCCTGGCCATCGCCTCGGTCTATCCGGTGGCCTTGGGGCTCCTCAAGACGCCGGGCACCATGGGATTCGACATCGTGACGGGCGAGGGCCAGAGCTTAGGGATGCCCCTGTCTTTCGGCGGGCCGTACCTCGGCTTCATGACGACCAAAAAAGAATTCGCCCGTAAGATGCCGGGTCGTATCGTGGGTCAGACGTCGGACATCGAGGACAAGACCGGCTACGTCCTGACGCTGCAGGCGCGCGAACAGCACATCCGCCGCGAAAAGGCCACGTCCAACATCTGCTCGAACGAGGCGCTCTGCGCCCTGCGCGCCGTCGTCTTCCTGTCGGCGCTCGGCAAAGAGGGTTTCCGGGAGCTGGCGCGCCAGAACTATGAGAAGGCGCAACAGACCAAAAAGCTCCTCTCGCAGATCAAGGGCGTCACGGTCAAGCAGGGCTCGCCGACCTTCAACGAGTTCACGGTCGTCCTGCCGCGCAACCCCGTCGAGGTCGCCGGCAAAATGATCGCCAAGGGCTTTGCCGCGGGTTTCCCGCTCGAACGCTATTATCCCGAGATGAAGAACTACATGCTCGTCGCGGTCACGGAGAAACGCACCAAGGAAGAGATCGCCGGCTACGCCCGGGCCCTGGAGGCCACCCTATGGAGCTGATCTTCGATATCGGACAACAGGGAAGGCGCTGCACGCGGCTGCCGCACCAGGAGACACAGACACCGCTGCCGGACAAGAAATATCTGCGCGCCGAGCCCGCCCGGCTCCCCGAGGTGACCGAGGCCGACCTCGTGCGCCACTTCACGAACCTTTCGCGCCAGAACTTTTCCGTCGACACCAACTTCTACCCGCTGGGCTCGTGCACCATGAAGTACAGCCCCAAATTCACCGAGGAGATCGCGCGACTGGACGGTTTCGCGGCCCTCCATCCGCTCCTGCCTCAACTGCGGCGCGGCGGCCTGCTGACGCAGGGGGCGCTGGAGGTCCTCTACCACATGGAGAGACTCCTGTGCGCCATCACCGGCATGCACGCCTTCACCCTGCAGCCGGCGGCCGGCGCCCACGGCGAGCTCACCGGCATCATGATCATCGCGGCGTACCACCGCGCCAAGAAACACAAACGTAAATACATCCTCGTCCCCGACTCGGCGCACGGCACCAACCCGGCGAGCGCGGCCATCGCGGGCTACGAGATCATCAACATCCCGTCGAACGAGCGCGGCACCATGAGCCTCGACGCCCTGCGGCAGAAGTTGACCGAGGACGTCGCCGCCGTCATGATGACGTGCCCGAACACGCTGGGCATCTTCGAGTCCGAGATCGACGCGATCGCCAAGATGGCCCACGAAAAAGACGCCCTCCTCTACTACGACGGCGCCAACCTGAACGCCATCCTCGGAAGGTGCCGGCCCGGCGACATCGGCTTTGACGTCATCCACCTGAACCTACACAAGACCTTCTCGACCCCGCACGGCGGCGGCGGGCCGGGGTCCGGCCCCGTCGGCGTGCGTCGGGACTTGGAGAAGTTCCTGCCCATCTCGCGCGTGGCCCGGCGCGAGGACGCGACGTTCTACCTGGATTACCAGAAGCCGGACACCATCGGCTACATCGCGCCCTTCTACGGTAACTTCCTCGTCATCCTGAAGGCCTACGCCTACATCCTGCTTTTGGGCAAAGAGGGGCTCCTGCGCACCGCCGAACACGCGGTCTTGAACGCCAACTATGTCCTGACCCGTCTCAGAAAACACTTCAGCCCATCCTGCGAGGACGCGTGCTGCGCCGCGCGCTGCATGCACGAGTGCGTCCTCTCCGCCGCGCCGCTTCTGGAGCACGGCGTCAACGCGCTCGACGTCGCCAAGTACCTCATCGACCAAGGCATCCACCCGCCGACGATATACTTCCCCTTGATCGTCAAGGAGGCCCTGATGATCGAGCCGACCGAGACCGAATCCAAAGAGACGCTCGACCGCTTCATCGCCTGCATGGTCCGGGCCGCCGAGACGGCCAAGACCGACCCTCAGGCCCTCAAGGAAGCGCCCCGCACCACCCCGGTCCGCCGCCTCGACGAGACCAAGGCGGCGCGCCAGATGCACTGCGCGCACCTTTCCCGCCTCGCAGCGTGACGAAAAAAATAGGCTCGGCGGGATGTCGCGATATGCCTGCCTTCGGCAGGCATATTATGGTGTTCCATAGGGAGCCGTTCACGGGCCGTCGCCGGGGATCCCCCGACGACCCCCGTAGCGGAGGAGGGACCCCGGCTCTAACGAGGCCGGGGGGAACCACGGGAGGGTTCCCAATGGGGGGCCGGGGGGCTAGGGGGACCCCGGCGGCGGCCACTCGATGTGTCTATGATGCCAATATCTAAAACGTGGCGGCTCATCAACAGCGGCCCCCAGGACCCGGCGGCCAACATGGCGACGGACGAGGCGCTCCTGCTCGCCTACCGGCCGGGCGTCTGTGTGCCCACCCTGCGGCTCTACGAGTGGCAGCCCGCGAGCTTCTCGATAGGGCTCTCTCAGGACCCCGATAAGCTCCTCGTCTCCGGCAACGCCGTGCGCCGGCCCACGGGCGGCGGCCTCCTGTGGCACGACGACGAGGTCACGTACAGTTTTATCGCCGACACGAAGACGCTGGGCCTGACGACGCGCGTCAAAGAATCCTACGCCTTCATCACCACCGCTATCATAAAGGCGCTTGAGTCCCTCGGCCTGCAGGCCGCCTTTGCCAAAGACACGCGCGCTGCGGATGTGCCGCCTACGCTCGCGGACTTCTGTTTCTCCCGGCACGAGGAGTATGACGTCTGCGTCGACGGCAAAAAAATCGGGGGTTCAGCCCAGAGGCGGCGGCGCCGCACCTTTCTCCAGCACGGCAGCCTCCCGCTCACCCTCGACAGGACGCGCCTCCTCGCCGCCTGCCGGGGTCTGACGCCGGCTGACACCGGGGCCGTCACGACCCTCAGCGAGGCCGCCGGCCGCGCCTTCTCACGCCAAGAAGTCCGCCAGGCCCTGGCTGAGGCATTTGCCCGCCACTTCGGTGTGGGACTACGCCAAGAGCCGCTCTCGAAAAAAGAAGCGCAACTCGCCGAAGGGCTGCGCGCCGACAAATACGCGCGACCCAAATGGAACCAAAAGAGACATGACGACGCCTCCCCTTGTTCCGCCGCGCCGGCCGGCGTGGCTGCGTAAAAAGATCGGACACGCCTCCGGCGACCGAAGGGAGTCCCTGCGGGACGAGGCGACGCGCCGCATCCTCGAGACGCACCGCCTCAACACGGTCTGCCGCGAGGCCCGCTGCCCCAATATCGCCGAGTGCTTCGCGCAACAACACGCGACCTTCCTCATCCTGGGCCGACACTGCACCCGGCGCTGCCGGTTCTGCGGCGTCGATAAATCCGCGCTGCCGCAGGCGCCGGACCCGACGGAACCTGACCGCGTCGCCCGGGCCACGGCAGAGCTCGGCCTGCGCCATGTCGTCGTCACGAGCGTGACGCGCGACGACCTGCCCGACGCAGGCGCCGCGCACTTCGCCGCGACCGTGCGCACCGTCCGCGAGACATGCCCCGGCACGCGCGTCGAACTCCTCATCCCGGACTGCCGGGGCCGCGAGACGTCGCTTAAGACGATCCTCGACGCGCCACCGGATATCCTCGGACACAACCTGGAGACCGTTGCGCGCCTCTACACCCTGCGGCCGGGGGCCGGCTACGACCGTTCGCTGTCCATCCTGCGCCTATGCAAAAAAATATCCCCGGACATCCGCACCAAATCGGCGCTGATGCTGGGGATGGGGGAGAAAAAAGACGAGGTCCTCGGCGTCTTCGAAGACCTGCGCCGGGCCGGCTGCGACTATCTCGCCCTCGGCCAGTACCTGCAGCCGAGCTCAGCGCACGAACCCGTACGCGCCTACGTCACGCCGGAAGAGTTCGAGATATACAGGCAGGAAGCTTTACGGCGGGGATTTCTTCACGTGGAGAGCGGACCCTACGTGCGCAGCTCGTACCGGGCGCAGATGTACGGGGTCAAAACTTGAACTCCGCGAAGTCTTTTTCGCGGTCCAGGCCCAGCTGCCCAGCGGCCTTGACCTCCCGGCGGGTCCACTCCAGGACGCCCTGCGCCTGGCCCACCGACCCGCCGCCGCTCACCGTCGGCACGACCGATACGCCGGTCTGACTCACCATGTCGCCGCTCCCCTTGATGGAGGAGCCCAGGTACGTCGTCATGGCCTTTATAAAGAGGTACGCGATGATGAGGCCCACGATGAGCAGCCCCACCAGCGAAAAGGAGATGCCGCGATCGCTGCGCAGCCTCTGGTAACCCACCATGCACTCCCCTCTCGGCTTCAAAGGTCGGCGTGGGCGCTTACAGCGCCACCGGGCCGCCTCACCGACTCGGCGGCCGCGCTAAACGGTCGGCCTTATTCGGCCGACCAGCGCCCTCAGGGCACCAGGAACGCCGAGACGGACAGCAGGACCAGGGCCAGCCCCATCAGGCGCGTGTTGCGGATCTCTTTGGACATGGAGATCGGCTCCATGCGCCAGTTGATCCAGGAATAAAACCTCTGCTGAAACGCGATCACCTTCCGCGGCCACCGCAGGCACACCGCGCCCGCCAGGAGGCTGACGCCGCACAGGAGACGGACCGCCCACAGGTATACGGCCATATCGATCTTCACTTGATCTTCTCCCCCTGACGCAGCTTGCGCAGAAACTCCCGGACCTCGTCCGTGCGCGCGTGTTCGTTGGGGTCGGACCACGCGCTCTCGAGATACCCCTCAAAGACGCGGATCGCCTCCTCAAACCTGCCGCGCTTGCCGTAATAACGGCCGAGCCAGTAATACGCCGGTGCAAAGTCCTGGTTGACCACGATCGCCTTCTTGAAGTAGGTCTCGGCGTCCTCCGGATCCAACAGACCCATGTAGTACCAGGACCAGTAGAGCCGTGGATTGGCCTGGACCGCGGCGTTGAAGTACAGGAACGCGCGGTCAAAGTTCTCCTGCCGGAAGTAACTGAAGCCCAATGTCTGGTAGAGGGAGGCCTTATCGGCGCCGGTCTGCGCCTGGAGCCGCTTGATGAGGCGGGCGTCCGCCGTATCCAGGGCGGCGGAATCGGAGGACTGGGCTGCCAGCGGCGCGGCCAGAAAGACAAGACCCAGGCACACGAGGAGTCCGTAACGGGTGGACAGTAAAAGCGGTCTCACGGGAAAGAATACAAAAACTGCTTCATCTCCTGCCACTCGGCTTCGGGCAGGCCGGAAAAGCCCACGCCGATGTCAAAGCGCTGAATGCCGTCCTGCCGGCCCATCATCGCGTCATGGACCCAGATGACCTCGCCAAGCGTCCTGATGACCTTCTGGGACGGCAGGGTCAGCGTCAATTCCAGCCGGTCGCCGATCTCAAAGCGCTCGTTAACCACCAGACAGACCCCGCCTTCGGCGATGTTGCGCGTGGCGTCAATGTCCGCGATCGTCTCGGCCATCTCTGACCCCATACGCCGCCAGGCGACGCCCACGCTGATATCCAACCGCGAAAATTTTCTGCGCTCCTCCATAACCTCTTCCCTCATCATAGCGGCCCTCCCTGATACGGGTTTTGTTGCCGCGCACTTTCCTCTTATGATACTCCCGTGCCGGAGAGGCGTCAATTTTAAAAAGAGCCTGAGTCCGTCACTTCTTCCTGCGGGAGGCCACGAAACCCTTGCGCTCGACGATCAGGTTCTCCGCCGCGTTCTCCGGGACGTGATAGATGATGTCCTGGGGCAGGGCCTTGACGAAGATCATCCCCTCCTTGTCCGGCACCTTCTTGCCCACCAGGATATCGAAGATGCTGGGCAGGACGCCGCCCCCGCCGAGGACCGTGGCTACCACCCGGACGCCGGCCCCGTCAAAGCCGTAGTCCGCGCCCTCCTCGGGATCGACGAGATGGCGCCCCTCGATCCCGGCAAGGACCTTCAGAAAACCGTCCACCTTCTCTTTATCCACCTCCTGACGGCGCCGCGGCGGATCAAAGATCCACGTCCCGTCCTCCCCCTTGATGAGCGAAAACGGCTTCTCGCCGGCCTTCGTGACCTCGATGCGGCCGGCCTCCTTCACCTTGTCGGAATAGATCCGCCACTCCACGAAAGAGCGGTCGGTGAGCTTTGACTCGGGGCCGTGGATCCCCAGGCTCAGCGGCAGCCCCGTCTCGACCATGAGGGTCTCCTCGGAACCCGCCAGGCGGCAGAACCCCACGCCCAGGCGCGGGATCTTGACCCCGTAGACCAGGTGCACGATCTCCTGGCCAGCCTCGCCCTGCACCACGACGTGCAGCCCCTCGTCGTCGGCGATACCGAAATCGGAAAAGACGTCCGCCGAGACGCCCCGCGGCTCACCCCGGACGTTCTCGATGCCCCGGATCAGCTTTTGAACGCGGTCCGGCTTGGCCGGGATGCCATTGCGGTTCGCAAGGACCCACTCGCCGTCCCGACGGGAGAGCACGATCTTCCTCTCGTCGGGGACTTCCCCCTTCGGGGGACTTTCCCCTTTCGGGGCACTTTCCCCTTTCGGGGCACTTTCCCCATTCGGGGCACTTTCCCCCTTATAGAGGACGATGCCGCCGACAAGATCTTCGTCGAACTCCTGCGTCAGAGAGACGACGCGCGTTTCTGTGGCCGCCTGCCGGACCCGGCGTTCGCGCGCCGCCTTCTTGGCGACACCGAACGCCGCCAGCAGGCCGAAGACGATGAGGAGAACAATCAGATGTCTGAGTTTCATAGAGGGATCAGCGGTCGCGCGCCAATCGGTAGAACTGCTTTTCCTTGTGGCGCAGAAAGAAGCGCGCAAGGGCAAAGCCCATCCAGCAAAGCGGGACCAACACGAGCACGGCAAACCGCCACCCGACCTTTTGCGCGTCGGTCAGGCGCTTGATCTGGCGGCCGGATTGCAGTTTGGCGCGGATCTGGATGAGGTCGTCCCCCAGGGCGAGGCCGTCTACCATGTTGGCGAAAAGGTTGAGGTTGGCGCTGTTGCCGATCAGGCTGTCCGAGAAGGCCTTGGCGCACCCCATCAGGATGAGACTGCCGGGCGCGGGCGTCAACTCTTCCTTTTCCGGTTCTTCGGCGGGCGTATCCCCTTCCTCGCCCTCCTTGGCCGGCCACGCCGGCACCTCTTTCTCGGCAAACGTGTTCGTGAACTGCCCGCTCACCATCATCCCCAGGGCAAACTTGCCGGGCGACCCTGCGCGCGGAAAAGAAAGATCTTCCTTGGGGATCGGGCTCGTCCCGAAGAGGCCGGGCCGATACCGCGCCCGCCAGCTGCGTTTCGTGGACGTGAACAAAATATCATAATCCAGCTCCGCCCCCTCGATCAAATCAGCCGCCACGGTCAGGACCGAACCCCACAGGTACAAAAAGGAGGCCTGGCGGCTCATCAACGGGAGCCGGCGGCTCATGAATTCCTGGCGCACCAGGATCTGGTTCGGCACCCGGACCGGCATGTTCCCGGCAAACGGGCCGACGCGCTCACCCGTCGATATCGTGATCAGGTCGCTGCTCTCGTCCATCAGCATCTGGTTGTCGATCTTGAAGCCCCAGTTTGCCAGGAGCTTGTTGATGCCCAGGTCCTGCGGGATGGGCATGACGTCGACGCCCTTCGGAGGTTGGATACGGAAACTGTACTCAAAGCCCTGCGCCGCGACGACGGCCGCGCCCCCTTCATGCAGGAACTTGTTGATCTCGTAGAGCTGGCGGTCGTTGAGGCCGCGGGGCTTGAAGACCAGAAGGACATCCGTGTCCGGCGAGAGGCGGCTCTCACGGGTGAGCGCCACGCGCTCAGTCACGTAGCCGTTGTCACGCAAGAGCTGGGTGATCAAGGAATACTCGTCGCGGAACTGCTGGGTCGTCTCGCCCATGCTGGTGAGCAGACGGCGCATCTCCGGCGTCATATCCCCCCGCTCGAGCGGGGCGAAGAGGGCGATCTTGGGTCTCTTCTCCCTGGCGAGCTTGGCGATGCGCGACATAAGGAGGTACTCGAGATCCCGCACCGTATCGGGAAAGATGCGCGGCAGCGCCTCCTGCGGCTTCTCCTTGTAATCGATCGTCAGCGCCGCGTAGACGAGCTTGACCTCGACCTCGTCGCGGGCGATGCTCTCCACCTGGAACGGCACGATGCCCTTGGCCTGCAACTTCTCTTCGAGCGCCGGCTCGCGGTCCCGGTCCTTCTGCCCGGCCTTGGCCCTCTGTTCCAACAGGTGCGCGGCCTCGATATAGAGCGTCTTGTAATCCAGGTTGCCCTCGGAGGCGATGCGCAGCTCCTCGAGCTTACCCACCACGTCCTGTTCGAGCGTCTTCAAAAAGGTCGGCATCTTTTCGGCCGGCGTCATGTAGACGGTGATAAAGACCGGGGACGGCAGGCCGGATAGGATCTTCTTGGTGGCCGGCGCAACGGTATAGATCTTCCCCTGCGTGGCGTCGAAGCGTCCCCACGCAATGTCGGCGAGGAGCCAGTTCGCCGCCATGACAATGGCCAGGCACACCACCCCCGAGGCGCCGAAGAGGAGACGCGCCTTCGGCTTGAAACGGCTGTCGAGATAAAAACTGTTCAGGAGGAGGCAGGCCGCGGCCCCGACGACAAAATACGCGACGTCCTTGACGTCGATGACGCCCTTCAAAAATCCCTCGAGGTGGCCAGCGGCGCCGATCGTCTTCATCAGGAAGGTGCCCAGGCCCGGGACCCAGCCGTCGATCAACGAGACGAAGAACTCCACGCCGAGGAAGTATAAAAGGAAACAGCTCAGGGCGGTGACGACGAAGGCGACGATCTGCTCCTTGGTCAGCCCGGAGACAAAGATGCCGACGGCCAAAAACAGCGCGCCCAGGAGGGCGGCCCCCAGGTAGGCGCTGAGCATCACGCCCGCGTCGGGCCGGCCCACGGCGAAGAGCATGACGGGGATGACGGCGGTGCTCAGGAGCGCCAGGATATAAAAGACGACGCTCGCGAAGAACTTGCCCAGGGCCAGCTCGATGGCCCGCATCGGGAAGGTCATGAGTAGCTCGAAGGTGTTCTCCTTGCGGTCCTCGGCCCACAGGCGCATGCTGACCACAGGGATGAAGATAAGGAGGATCAGCGGCAGATCGTCAAAGAAAATACGCATCTCGGCCCGCCCCAGGAGGAAGAACCGGGACATGAAGAGGCCGTTGACGAAGGCGACAAAGACAATAAGGTATATATAGGCGATCGGCGAGTTGAAGTACGCGCCGACCTCCCTTTTGAAGACCGTCCAGATGTTCTTCGGGTTCATGGCGACCTCTTGAACAATCCCAGGAAGACGTCTTCCAGCGACGGTTCGCGCGCGAAGAGCTCCTTGACGACCCAGTTCTTCTGCTTCACGAACTGGTTGACGAAGACCGCCACCTCGTCGAGCGACTTGGCCGTGCCGGTCAGCCGCACCTCGTTGCCCTGCGCGTTGACGATGCGCGCGTCCCTGACGCCCGGGATGGACTTGACCGCCGTCCACGCCTCGTCCCGGGGCGCCTGGAGCACGATGTTGAAGACCGTCTCCTTGATCTCCTGATGCTTCAACTCCTGCGGCGTGCCGCTGGCGATGATCTTGCCGCGGTCGATGATGACCAGGCGGTCCGCCACCGCGGAGGCCTCCTGGAGGATGTGCGTGGAGAAGACGATGGTCTTGGTCCGGGCGAGGTCGCGGATGAGCTGACGGATGCCGACGATCTGCATGGGGTCGAGCCCGGAGGTCGGCTCGTCGAGGATCACGACCGCCGGGTCATGGACCAGCGCCTGCGCCAGGCCCACGCGCTGGCGGTAACCCAGGGAGAGCTCCGCGATGTTGTGTTTCCAGACGGCGGCGATCTGTACCGCCTCCACCACCCACTCCCGGCGCTGCTTGAACGCCGCGCCCGTCAACCCCCGGGCCTGCGCGACAAAACGGATGTACTCGTCCACGCGCATGTCCGGATACAGGGGCGGCGTCTCCGGCAGATACCCGATCAGGCGACGCACGCGCAGCGGGTCAACGGTAATATCGATGTCCGAGATCGTCGCCGTGCCGCCGGAGGGATAGATGAAGGTGGTCAGGATCCGCATGAGGGTCGTCTTGCCGGCCCCGTTGGGGCCCAGGAGCCCGACGACCTCCTTCTCGCGGACCTCGAAGGAGACATCGTCGAGCGCCCGCGTCGACCCGTAGTCCATGGAGAGGTTCTTGACACTGATCATGGCGCTTAAGTCTATGTCTTGTGCTGGAACAGGTGCACGTCGCGCTGCGGGAACGGGATCTCGACGCCGCTGGCCTTGAAGCCGTCGAAGATCGCCTTGTTCAGGCTGAACATCGTGTCGTAGTAATCCGCCTGCTTGACGCGCAGCCGCGCGTGGATGTTGACGCTGGAATCCGCGAACTCACTGATGCCGAGGTTGGGCTTCTCACGGTTGTGGACGCGCTCGTCCTTGGCGATCACCTTGCGGACCACGTCGATCGCCTTGGTGAGGTCGGCCTTGTAGCTGACGCCGACCTTGATGTCGAGGCGCTTCAACTCCGAGTAGTTCTGGACGATCTCGCCGATGATGTGCTTGTTGGGGATGAAGATGGTGACGCCGTCGACGGTCTTCAGGATCGTGCGCGGCAGGGTCATGTCCTGCACCTCGCCGAGCTCGCCGGCGACCTCGATGATGTCGCCGACCTTGAAGGGCTTGATGAAGACGAGCGAGGCGCCGGCCACGTAGTTGGAGAGCGTGCCCTGCAGGGCGAAACTGGTGCCGAAGCCGATGACGCTCAGGCCCGCGATCAGGGGGGCAATCTCCACACCGAACTTGCCCAGCGCCAGCAGGAAGGCCAGCACCATGACGATGAGCTTGGCGACCATCACGATGAACTTCGCAACCGTGACGTCAACGCCCTTGCCCAAGAGGAACCTCTGGAGGAGTCTCGCGACGTACCTGGCGACCATCCACCCCGTAAAGAGGATGATGATCCCTGCCAGGACCTGGAAGCTGTACTTGACCGCCATCTCGATGATCCAGTCGAGGATCTTGCGCGTCGACTCGACGATGTTCTCATCGCCGATGTTGCCTGCCGCGGCGCTCACGGCGTTAAGCACCTGGGCCCTCTGGGCCCAGACGAGCGGCGCGGCCAAAAGGAACGCGCCGGCGACGCCCAGACCCCTGACGACATGTGCTAAACGCATGATCTCCTCACTTCTTTATCGGCAACCTATTATTGTCCGAACCCGCCCAGGCCGTTTTTGAATCCTTACCTTGCGCTGAACGTGACTATTTTACCCTGCTTCCGAGGCCGTGTCAATCCAGGTGGGCCTGGAGGTCGGGGTCGACCTGGAGGCCCAGCGCAGCGGCCCTGTCCAACGCTTCTTTGGCCTTGGCAGGCTCTCCCTGCCGCGCGTAGAGCCTGGCGAGATCGTGGTGGACCAAGGCATAGGTCGGCCGGATCTCGACCGCCTTCAGGAAATCCTGCAGCGCCTTGTCATCCCGCTGCAGGTCTTCATAAATGACCCCGCGGTTGCGGTAGGCCACGGCAAAATCCGGCGCCAGTTCGATGGCCCTGCTGAAATCAACCAGCGCCTTGCGGTACTCTTTAAGGTCCGTATAGACCTGGGCCCGGTTGTGGAAGGCGTTCACAAAGTTTGGGTCCAACTGCACCGCCGTCGTCAGATGCCGCAGCGCCTCCCGGGACTTACCCACCTTGTACAGCGCGTAGCCGAGGTTGCTGTACACCTGGGGCGTCCTCATGTTCAGGAGCAGGGCCTGCCGGTAATCCGGGATCGCCTTCTCGTAGTCGCCCAGCTTGGCGTACGCCGCCCCGCGCTCGCCCCAGACCACGTCATACTCGGGATTCAGCTCCAGGGCCCGGTCGTAATCCACGACGGAGCGCTCATAATTCTTCTTGAGCGAGTAATAATACCCCCTGTTTCGGTACGCGAGCGTGTAATCCGGCCGCAGGGCGATGGCCTTGTCCAGGTCATGGATGGCCTTGTCGTTCTCGCCGATCATCGCGTAGAGGAGGGCGCGGTTATGGTAGGCCATGGCGTAGTTCGCCTTGATCTCGATCGCCCTGTCGAACATCGCCATGGCGAGGTCGAACTTCTTCTGCTCGATATAGATGTTCGCCATGTTGTAATACACTTCGTCGTAGCTCGGATGCAACTCGATGGCCCTTTGATAGGCCTCCAGCGCCTTCTTGAAGTCGCCCGCCTTCTCGTACTCAAAGCCGATGCCTTTATAGGCGCGGGCCTTCCCCGGCGCCTTATCGGCGACGTCTTCCCACATCGTCATCTGCGACTTCCACACGAAGTTGCGGCGGTACGTCAGGACGGCGAAGACCAGGGCCACGGTGAGGATCAGGACCGTCGGCCGGCGCCAGTCTCCCCTGCCCAGGAGCGCGAAAGACGCGCCCACCACGACGAGGGCAAAGCCCACCATCGGCAGATAAAGCCGGTGCTCGAAGATGAGGTCGCGGATCGGGATGAGCCCCGACTCCGGGAAGATGGTCAGGAAGAACCAGATGACGCCGAAGGTGATGAGCGGCTGGTGGCGCCGCACGCGGGCCGCCAACCAACCGATCCCCGTGAGCCCCATGAGACCCAGGAAGGTCGGCCAGACGAAGATCGAACGGTAAAGCGGATAATCGTAATCCAGCATCTGGTTCGCGGGAAAACACAGCAGGCGCAGGTACGAGAACATGACGCGGAACTGCGTCACCAGGTACTGGTAAAGGTTCATGTTCGGGACGGGCTCGTCGGCCTTGCGCATCTGGACGAAGTCCACCGAGCGCGTCAGGCCCATCGTCAGGGGGAGGATGAGCGTGATACCGAAATAAGGCAGGAGGCGTCTCCACGGCGTCTTCTCGCCCGAAGAGATAAAAAACCGCTCGATGATCCAGATAGCGAAGGGCAGCGTGATGACCCACTCCTTCGTGAACATCGCGACCGCGGCCGATGTCCAAGAGAGGATGCACCAGCTGTTGAAAAACCCCTCCTCCTCTCCGCGTTCTATCAGGCGGGACTTCATGTACGCGCAGAGGGTCAGGAGATAAAAGACCGACGCCAGGGTAACGGCGCGCTGGCAGATATACGTCACCCCCTGTGTCTGGAGGGGATGCGTCACAAAGATGAGCGCCGCGAGGAAGGCATACAGCCGCGCGAAGGCCGCGGGGACGGATGCCCGCAGGGCGGGGGTCCTGAAGAGCAGGCCGATGAACCAAAAGACGAGGAGGGTGGCGACGAGGTGCAGGGTGAGGTTGACGACGTGATACCCGAAGACTTCCTCTTTGCCGATATGGTAGTTGACGGCGAGAGACAGGTACGTCAAAAAGCGGGCCGGCCAGTGGCGCCAGATCGTGCCGATATCTTCGAGCCGGTGGATCCGCTCGTTCGTCGTGATGGACGTCTCGTCGTCAAGCTGGAAGGCCCCGTCAAAGGTATTGGAGTAGATGACGAAGCCGACCGTCGTCAGGAAGACGAGCAGGAGGAGCACGGACGGCATGCGAGGCGGCTCTTCCATGAAGACGCCCCGGAACGGCTGGTAACGGCCCTTCTCTTTTTTGGCTCTCTTGTCTTTACGTCCCACGGGTCCCTCCCGACAATGACCATAGGATATCATACAATGGCTGGGATGCCAATTTTTTCCCTGCCTCCTTGGATACTCAGTAGGCAAGGAGGCAGGGATTTAATTCGGCCAACGACTTATGTTCACTGCGTTCCAAATTATTACCCCTGCCTTTCAGCATTGCGAGGTAGCGGAAAGGCAGGGGTTAATTCGGCCAAC
>SDBU01004180.1_pt1 | contig 17884 bp, 19 predicted proteins | sample 2277071 | NCBI WGS metagenome assembly SDBU01 (sample SAMN10397929, study PRJNA504765) | marine sediment metagenome | isolation source: marine sediment core GS08_GC12, 126 cmbsf | place: Arctic Ocean: Gakkel Ridge, Loki's castle | collected 2008 | reverse complement strand
GGCGATAACAACTCGTTTGCCACTGGGAAGCTCACTCGTTTTTTGGCTGATCTGCCCGCTTTCAGCTAACAATCTGACAACGATCCTAAGGCCACCAACGCTGAATAACGAGATCAACCAATCAATTCCAATAACGGACCTGGGAAACCCAACTTGCATGCCGCCTAGACTGCGTGTGATTACAACCAGTAAAGCCACGATACCTGAAGCAGCAGCCGAGGCGATGAAGATAAGCCGCAGCTCACGCACGCTAGCGTACACCCAATAACGCCGGTAGAGACCAAAGATGTAATAGACAATAGGTTTTACGATCAGAGTAATGGCAACCATTTGCAGCGCCGAGGGCAGATAGTAGGTGAAGAGCGGTCCGAAATCCAATCGCAGCGCAAAACTCGCGAGGACGGATGTCGCGATCAGGAACAGATCCGCCAGAAAAAGGGTTCGATTACGAATTTGGAATAGGGGTTTCCTCAAGGCTCTACTTTTCTCCTTGACCTGAACCATTCTACCGTAATCTCAAGCCCTTCCTGTAAGTCGATACGCGGGCGATATCCCAACGCTCTTTCAGCCAATGAGATGTCCGCCGCAGAGAAACGCAGATCTCCTTGTCTAGGCGGACCGAACACAGGATCCGGAGTTTCAGGAAAGAATCGCTGCAAGATCTCGACTAACTCGATTATGGGAACCGATTTACCACCGGCGATGTTGATAACTCGACCATCCAAGGAATCCCCATCTGCGGCCATCAGCATCGCCTCTACAATATCTCGCACATACACAAAATCGCGGGTTTGCCTACCGTCTCCGTGGATTGTCGCGGGCTCACCAGCCAGCATAGCCTGTATGAACTTTGGTATGGCTGCCGCATAGGGAGAGTCAGGGGATTGGCGCGGCCCGTATGCGTTAAAAAACCGCAGGCAAACGGTCTCCAAGTTGAACGACTGCGAGAACAGCTTCGCCGCCTGCTCCATCGCGAGTTTGGATGCTGCGTAGGGTGATTGTGGACTCAGGGGATGATTCTCAGCAACAGGGCTGTCACTTTCACCATACACCGCAGCCGAGGATGCCAGCACGACCCGCCGCACACCTGCCTTGCCAGCCTGTAGAAGCACGTTAAGGCTTCCGTTCAGATTAGCGTCATAGCAAGCGACAGGATCCTCCATCGAACCGGGCACGGAGATGAACGCGGCCAGGTGGAAAATGAGGTCAATGTCTTTTATGCTCTCTTGAACGACCGCAGTGTCACGAATATCCCCTTCGATGAACTCAACATCCAAACCGGCAAGGTTCGCTTTCGAGCCTGTGGAGAGGTTATCCAGCACCCGAACTCGGTCTCCACAGTCGAACAAACCGCGGACAAGATGAGAACCAATGAAACCGGCACCGCCAGTGATGAGGACCTGTGCCATCTCAAATGCCTCGAAAACCGATAATGGAACCGGTCGTTCGCAGGATGATCCATAGATCCATCAGCAGGCTGCGATGCTTGATGTAATAGAGATCGTACTCGAGCTTCTCCGCCGAACCTTCTACCGAGGCCCCTTTACCATAATTAATCTGCGCCCATCCTGTGATGCCAGGCTTAGCCAGCAACCTGGCGCGGTAGAAGGGGATTTGTTTTTGAAGATCGTCGACCAATTTCGGACGTTCAGGGCGGGGTCCAACCAGGCTCATCTCCCCTTTCAGCACATTCCAAAATTGCGGGAATTCATCCAGATGAGTCTTCCGTAGGAATTTTCCAACCTTTGTGGTTCGAGGATCCCCCTCCATTGCCCAATGCGCCTCACCGTCCGCTTCGGCATCCTGGTTCATTGTGCGGAATTTCAACACCCAATATTTATTGCCGCCCTGTCCCAATCGCTCTTGAATGTAGATCACCGGTCTGCCCGATTCAATCATGATCGCCAAAGCCACCCAGGGATAGATCACTAGAAAGCCAAGTAACCCCAATAAGCTTCCGCTGAAGTCCAAGAGGCGCTTGGACATCGCGTACAGGGGTGAGATGTGCACTTCATCGACAAAGGACCTCACCAGCCAATCCGATTCCAGGTGGTTAATCGGGAGCCTGCCGAGCAGCTCCTCATAGGTAACTGGCATGCGGGTGATCAAGATCCCCCTCTCCTGTGCGTCGAGTATGGCCTGAAACATCTCGCCATTCATGGGCCCAAGGATCGCTACGATGATGTCCGTTATACCTTCCTGTTCAATTATTGAAAGGAGTTTCGTGTTGTCACCCAGGACTTGACAACCATCGATCTCGACGCCCTGCTTGGCTGGATTGTCTTCTATGAATCCAACGGTGGTGAAGGGCGGTGGGTTAATGGCATGAACAACATTCAATAAAGTAATTCCACTTTCCCCCGCGCCAATCACGAGCGCCCGTCGTAGAAAATCAGGCGCGGTGAAGATCTTGATATAGAGCCAGCGCCAGGCCAGGGTAAGCAGGATGACAAGAACGAGGAAGTACAGCACACCTCGCCTTGGCAGTGACCCTGGGTCAGAAGTGAAATACACAACAAGATAGAGTACGACGCCGCCGATGCCCGAGAACAGCACGCCGCGCAGGGTCTCACCCCAGGAAGAGGCGCGAATCACATCATAGTTGTTAATCATTAAAAACAGCCAGAGAAGAGGAAGAAAGAAGAACCAATCCGCTCGAAAGCGGACAAACACAAGCGAAAAACCCAGCCAATCGATCTGCGCCCAGAGGTAGAGTGCAAGAAAGGCCGCGGATGCGGCAGCGATGAAATCACCGACGATGAGGATGAGGCGCCGCTCGCTAGCACCCATCCTCCAGCGCCCTCGCCTGGATTCAATCTGAGCCATGTCCCCCCCATGGCGCGCCCTTTATTACGCTCCACAGAAATCCGGCACCCCAGGAAAAATGCATGGTACAGGTCGCTGGAGGGAAACCAAGTATCAAACCCATATCTTTTCGACGAATCGACTCCAATATGCCCGAAAATATGATGACAGGTAAGTAAGCGCCTAATTGTACCGCTAAGAGCAATCTAGCGAGTGGAAAAAGGGAGGAAAGAGCTGCCAGGGTAATCGTAGCGAGAACGAACATCGGAGGGAGCGCCTGACGCCAGCGGAGCGTCTTCGGATATCGTTGGAGCATGCGCCCCTTCCAAAACCCGTAGCGCCAGTATTGACGGGCGAGGGAGCGCAAATCCGGCCGGGCGAAGTAGATCGAGCGGATCGAAGGGTCGAACCAGACCACACCGCCTGCCTTGCGGATACGCACGTTGTATTCATAATCCTCATTCGTTAGCAATTCCTCATTGAACGGACCGACCTTGTCCAACCAATCTTTTCGAAACGCCCCAAAAGGTACCGTGTCCACCGGTCCTGGTTCGCCGCTGATGCGGTAGCGGGCGTCGCCGGCCCCAAGTGGATGGGAAGCAGCAGCGGCGATTGAGTGCGCTATCCATGTCACCGCACCGGGCTGGATATCCCATACTCCACCGGCGTTTGCAGCACCAGTCCCCTCGAGCACTGCCAGGCAGCGCTCGATATAGTCGGGTTTTGGCGCTGAATGCGCATCAAGGCGGATAATCACATTCCCTCTGGCAGCCTCGATCGCTAAATTTAATGCAGCGGGGATAATGCTTGCAGGGTTATCAATCAGACGAATATTAAATTCGGGATGTTGAGATGCATAATCCCGGATCGCATCGCGCGTACCGTCATCCGACATTCCATCGGCGATGATGACCTCGATCTCGTCAAGTTGGAAGGTTTGCCTGCGAATCGCTTCAAGAAGCAGGCCTATCGAGGCTTTCTCATTGTAGCAGGGGATGATGAGTGAGATTTGCTTCGCCATTGGGTTCTAGCTGCCCGCCTCAATCCGAATATGCTTGTGAGGATTCTATAAGGATATTAACTAATGAAAAGGAAAAGCTCCATTTCTGGAGCTTAATCGCAGTTTATGCGAACGTCAACATTTATTCTTAACATGAATCACTGGGATAGGCAGCGTGTTGATTGTTCCTGATTCACCACCAATCTGGTATCTAGGAGATAATCCACGATCGCGCGCGCATTTTCTTCGTTAGAATACTTTTCCGCATCCAATCGGATCTCCACGTGGTGGGGTTCCTCGTAGGGGTCATCAATGCAGGGGAAACCTCTGCTCTCACCTCTGCGGGCTTTGGCGTAGAGACCCTTTACGTCCCGCTGCTCGCACACTTCCAACAGTGTATCCACGAAGACATCGACGCGTGATCCTTCCCGCCCATGTTGCGCACATCGTTGCGCGTTGCCCGGTACGGGCTAACTGCGGCGCAAACTACGAAACCGCCATTGCGAACAATTTCCGAGGCTACATAGCTGGTGCGCCGGAGGTTTGTATCGCGATCCTCGTTGTTGAATCCCAAACCCTTCTAGAGATGCGTACGCACAACATTACCGTCATCTGCCGGTCGTACTCCCGAAACGTGACCGCGAGCACCGATGCGACTGTTGATTTTCCGGCGGCGCTCAGGCCTCGCAGATCCAGCCGTCGCGGAATAGGTGGATGGTCGGCCAGAGCAAGCGATAGTTAGACAACCTCTGGACGCCCTGTACGCCTTACGTCCGGTAAGCGTGGTAGGCAGACGGGAAGATCAGCGGGGGTGATGATCTGTAAATAGGCGAGGTCCGGTCGCTAGCGCCGGATAACCTTCCAGTATTTCCCGATAACTCCGCTGTGACCAGATAGCATTCAAGGAAAGAGTTATTCTCTCGGGGAAAGAAATGCGGTCGATCGCCGCTCTGTCCTTTTCAGAGAGCACGATCTCGTGCCCATGGCTCAAAAGCAAATCACACTCAGCATATAGGACTCGCTCTTTTCTGTCATGCTGCTTGTAGGTGTTATGAACGATCAAGATCTTCATGGTTTTGCAGCGATAGAATCAATTGCGCCAGAGTCTCAAGTCGAAGGCATCAGGGATCATCCCTTTGGATCTCCCTGCACGTGCACCACTGGTAGGGTCGCTAATAACGGTTCCCGAATTGTATCCGATAAGTGAGGGGCACATACAACCACTCGAACGACAGTCATGAAAAAATTCGGGTTCCCCAAGCATGAATGAACACCATTGCCCTGTTGAGAAACCTGAATCTATATCGAAGGAAACTTTCGGTTAAAAACCATGCAGGCGCTTAAGCCTGATCATGGTAGTGTGGACAGGGATTGTCAAACTTCTTCAACAGGTTTGCATTTAGATGATTTAGTAGGCTCGGTCCCAGCGCAACATAACCCATGGGGTCTTTGCGATAATATAAAGATCGAACCAGATCGACCAATTCCGGACGTATTCCTCATCAATGATCGCGCGGTCGGCAAACGTAGCCTTGCTTCGCCCGCTCACCTGCCACAGACCTGTGATGCCAGGGCGCACCCGACTATAAGAAGCCTGGCCTGCGCCATAAATCTCACGCTGTTCTGGGAAATAGGGGCGCGGTCCGACGATGCTCATCTCCCCGATCAGGACGTTCCAAAATTGGGGGATCTCATCCAAGCTAAGGCGTCTAATAACCCTTCCCACCTTTGTGATGCGAGGATCATCCTGGAGCTTTTGGTATTCACCCCACTCCGCCTTGGCGGAAGGATCCGCCTCAAGCAATATCCTAAGCATGTTCTCCGCATCGGTGTGCATCGTCCGGAATTTCCACATACCAAAGTCTTTCCCGCCGATTCCGACTCGGATCTGGCAGAAAAATACCTGACCTGGCGATTCGATCTTAATCAGGATTGCGATGAGGATGTTCAATGGGATAAGAGCGATCAGGGCAAGGACTGAGAGCACGATATCGATGAGACGTTTGATGATCTGAGCGCGCCTGTCAAGGAGATTATGCCGGATCTCAAGGCCGGGAACACCGGCGAGATCGATCGCACCCGACCAGTTCAAGCGTTGTTCGGGGGCGACGCCGACGATGATAATTCTGCGGAAGATATCGCGAAATTCCCGCAAGACCTCCGAGGATTCCACTGGAGAACCCTCAAAAACGAACAAGGCACAGCTGATGAGATGGGGATATGTGCCCGATGCGCGCAGATCATGAAGCACTTTTTGAATTTTCTCAGGGTCCATCTCCCCTGTGAGCCCAAGCTTTACCAGAACCGCAGGACGAACGCCTGACTTCGGGTGGCGGATCAGATGCTTGGCGAAGTCGATCGTTGGAGATCCCACTTGTACAATGGCCACCATCTCCCCCCACCAGTTCGCCTTGCTGAAGACCGACCTCGTGATCACTCTCCCCAGCGGGATCAATCCCAATGCTAAAACCCAACTCAGGCCAACGACAAATCGTGAAAGGTCTGTAGACGTCCGGAGGATGATAGAAATACTCAAAAACACCATAAAGACCATGCTCGTCGTGATCGATAAAGATTGCAATTCATTGACCGGGCCGGATGATATGGGATCATAAAGCCCGCGCACGGCATAGACGAGTATGAAAAGAACGACAACGGGAAGCGCGTAGCGGTATTCTGGCGTGTTGAAAAGCTGATATTCTCGGAGTATGGGCAATTCCAAAGGTGCGAGCATCGATCCAAGGGTGATCCTGATCCCCACGGCAATGATCCCAGCGAGCAAGAGAGACGACCCGTCGGACAGCATCAGCGTCGCAGTCATCAGGGTCTGGCGGAGCCCATTGGGCAACCATCGTCGCGTGGACTGATGTTTGCCTTTTCCATCGGTCGTTTCAAGCTCAAGAATGGTCGGTTCCATTAAATACTCCACCTTTAATACAGGCGAGGTGCTTAGATGATCTTCAAACAAAGTAGCTCCCAATCCTAGCACATACCTTGAACTGAGACCATCCACAGGGTTGAAGGAAAATAATACCTTGGTCAACTCATACTTAAATAATCGGAGCGCACACTGTCATCCAATTAGAAGGTTCATGCAGGTCCCTTTTTACACCGCGTGGAATATAAGCCTCTGAATTTCACGTTTTAATGAACGCCCACGGAATGTGCCGATATTTCCTTCTTTAGACTGAGTCGGCTCACCGCCATCTTGCATTCGCAGGCATGTTAACCTTCCATATGAACACCAATCTAACCCTCAAGGTACATAATTAGGCAACGAAGATTCTCACGACATGCAGGGAATTTTGTAGGTATCCAAGCATCAATTACTACCCTGACACCAAGGAGTAGTAAAGCTCTTCGTATTCGTCTGTCACCCGATCCCAGTATTACTTCTCTCGAACATGCGCTCCTACCCTCGCGCGAAGATCCAGGGCATGACCTTCGCTCTCCAGAAGATAGCGGAGCTGGCGCTCCAAATCTTGCACGTTTCCTGACCGGAAAACAACACCACAATCATCGATCGCCTCGAGATTCTCGGGGATATCGCTTACCAGAACACAATTTCTATAACTCATGGCCTCGAGAAGCCCTGGAGAGAGGCCCTCGATCTCGGAGGGGAGAACATAAACATAACAATTGCTGATGAGCTCCTGGAGCAACTGGCCGGTCACGAACCAGGAAAAGGATATCCTCAGATGCTCTGAGCTTGAGTTCCGCAGCGTAAGGATCATCCTCAGGGGAGTCTCCTGCAATCACCAGCTTCTTCCCGGAACTTTCTATTCGCTCGAATGCGTCGAGAAGGTAGTGATATCCCTTCTCAGGCACCAACCGTGAAGCGAAGAGAATGTAATCATCTCCCTGTAAACCCAGACTCTTGATCATGTCTGGCGGAAGGGGCTCGACCGGGTTTACGCCTTTCAGAATGTATGTGACAAACCTGCGAAAACGCCCCTCATAATAGGCTTTGAGAGTCTCGCTTACCACCGTAGTCACATGTGGAAATTGAACCGTGGAATAGTCTGTGGCTCGGAGATAGGTCTTCGAGAAATGCCCCCACTTCGCCCTCTGCCAGTCGAGACCATGGCTTTGGACAATCTTTTTTTTTCGAGCAGTCTTGGCATGAGCGAAAAGATAGATGTGTTGCTCATACGCTTCGGTGTACTAACTTTGCACATCGTAGATCTCAGACTCGATTCCCTCGATGCTCGTGTGGAGAAACGCTTCTTGATCTTTCATTGAGAGTAACAAATCCTTCAGCAGTTCCACCTGCTCACTAGAAGACATTGCCAGGATCGAACCCTTGAAACTGCAGCTGTAAATCCACAGGTGTACCCGGAGCCGATAGCAGCGATAGGGCCGTCAATTTAAGTTGTAGGAGATCATCGGTAAGATCGGATGTTGAATCTAAATCTCGATCATCGAAGCGCGCTAACTCAGTCCGTGTATCTTGCATTCTGATATTCAGGATTCTCTGTTGATGCAATGTCCATGAGAGCTTCGATTCGAGCTCATTCAGGCGCTTTAAGTGGACCCGGTCAGGGTTGCTTTCCTGGAAGCTGATCAACGCCTCCTGCGCATCGTTCCAGGTCGGCCGTGCCCCTTCAGCTTGCTTGGCGAACATCCCCTGCTCTTGAGATGATGGGAAGTAGATTTCATTTAGCTTATGCACCGTCGCAACACCCCACGCGTTCGCCAGCGCGGCGGCGCGTGCGGGATCCGTATCCTCTACCGATAGCTTGACGATGGTGTCCGACAGGCTGGTCTCAAATCGCTCCCGTAAAACGTCAGACCCTATCTTCCGGGTCGAGGTCCGCACCGACTTGCTTTCGATGACTGCCTGCAGCACGCTGTCGCTGATCGCCAGATCGGGCACGTCCTTACTTTGGGGGAGCTGGAACTCTGTGATGATCCTGCCTTCGAAACGGAAAATTACATCCGGTTTTACGATCGCGACGGCTGATGAGGCCCGGTATTGCTCTGGCATGATCAAACTCACACCCAACGCCACGGCCGCAGTCAGGACCGTCGCGAGCACGATCCAGTACCACCGCGTAAGAACCACTTGCGCTAATTTCCGCAAGTCGAGTTCATCGTCATCTGGGGTTATCGATTGAGTCATTTTTCTTCCCTCGTCAAGCGTGATCCACGAACCCTTGCCGAATGGCTTCATCATTCGCTATGTAAGGTGGCACCAAGAGAAAAGAAGCGACCTGCAGTAGCATGGGAGAATTTACCCGATTTTCAGTGCCTAATAATTGAATGGATGTCATCTGTGTGAGAACGCATAATACTCCCGATAGAAGCGATACTTTACTGATGCATAGCCGAGAGCCACGATAGGATATTGCTGGATTTCACTTTCCTTTAGCTTTCTTGAATTCTCTAACAAGGCAAGCGTTTGCATCGGAAAACCTTATGAAGATCCAAAATCCAGCCACGATGAAGATGACAGCAATGCCTGACGGGTATTGGATTGATATTATTAGAGGAAGCTCCCCCCAATACAAAGGCGCGCGGAATATCATAACCATGCGATAGGTGAGGGCCAATCCGATGTCAGCGCGTATGCACTCCGGCTGGGGATTCGATGAGTGGAATACCCACGAAAGCCACATGAGCAACTGCAATAAGATGGTGTGAAGGTTGAGGACATCCGCGATAAACACACTGAACGCCGATATGTTCGGGTCCAATCCCAGGAAATGTGAACGTCAGGTAACTCCAATCTCGGGAAAAACTGCACTCAGGTTGTCGAAGGTGTGGATGATGAGGCTATTCGATCTCGGTCTTCCCACATAGATTCGACGCGCTGGCTTTCTAGCGCAAGCCCGAAGAAGAACCAGAGCCAGACCATCAAGCTGATGCTTTGCATAAGAGGCAAGAAGACGAAAGCTACAAGCGCCCCGATCCAACCGGCAGAAGCAGTGGCGGTGAGAACTCTAAGTCCAGGCTGTTTAAGTTCACCCCACATCTGCCAGATATTCATCAATCCAACACACCAGAAGGCGAGCCAACTGCCCAACCCCAATATGCTCATCTCCATGGCGATTTGAAAGAGAGAACCTTCAACATGGTAGATGGGCTCGGAGGCTATGAGTGTTAGTGCGCCCTTTGGTTCCACCATCCCCATCCCCACGCCACCGGGGTTCTCTATGAGGAATCGAGCCGCGTCCAGGCTGTCGCGAATGTGATACTCATGAGTCAACTGGGATAACGTATTACTTATATGGCGCAGATTCCCAGAGACAACAAGGACCAGCATCACCAATAAAACAAGCCCCACAATGAGAGCTAAAGGCTTATACCCTTTCCGGCCTCCTTTGTCCTCAGGACCAGTTGGTTGCGGTTTTAGAAGGAGAATCGTTGCTACTATTATCGCCACGATAAGCCCCAAGAACGCACTTCGCGAAAAAGTCAACATTACACCCAATAAAAAAATAGGAGTAAGCAATCCAAGGAGAATCCGAAGTCTGCCATTAAAGTAGACTGCGCCAAAGAAAGCCCCCATCGACAATAAAAGCATGCTAACACCGAGTTCATTCGGCCCGCTTACAATAGAGGTTGGGCGGATGTAGGATTGACCGCTCACCTGGATCGTCGGTGTGACCAGTTCACCGTTCTGCCGCAAGTAGCCGTGAACCCGATAATCCATCTCCGTCCACCCGAAAACCTGCCAGAGTTCAAACGCAACCATAATCACACCTACGATAAGGAGGAGAATTAAAAGCTTTCGTATCTGATCCTTCGATGGGCGGATCGCCCGAGCCAAAACGAATACAGCCATGGGCTGCAGGTACCCGCGAAGTGATGTGAACCCTGCCTCTTTGTCTGGGGAGAGGAATGTCGAGATGATCGAAATGAAAATTACCAAGAGGAAAAAAACATCAATGACATGTATCTTTGGAATAACTCGCGATCGGGTCCACTCAATCGTCCAGCGGATCACGACAACCGTCAGCAGGGCTAGAACGAGCACAAACCACCAACGGGAGATCGCATTGACCCATTCAGGAGACAGATCCGTAGAGGCGTTCATCCAGCGGATGCTCAAGTCACGAAAAGGAATCAACAAGATCAGTGCGGATAACACTGCAAAGGGCCGCCGCCAACCAATGATGAGGGCAGTCAAGCCCAAGACAACCACGACGATCAGAGTAGATGAGCCAAAACCTGCCATGGGTTTATCCTTACGCTGTGTTTCCCAAGGAGTCTACGGTAAGTATGAAGAAATGGGAATCAGAACGCCCCTCTTCCTTGCAGAACTGCGAGGGGGGTGCGGAGCAAGATTTGTATATCAAGCCAGAGCGAGTAATTATAAACATAATATAAATCATCTTCTGGATTCAAATGCATCGGCTTATCGCTGCGCCCATTGATCTGCCACCAACCGGTGAGCCCCTGGGGAACCGCGAAGCGTTTCCGCTGCCACGGCTCATAACGGTCAACCAGCCATGGTATTTCCGGGCGCGGACCCACCAAGCTCATCTCACCCTTTAAGACATTCATCAATTGGGGAAGTTCGTCCAGGCTGTAGCGCCGCAGGAAATGTCCCACCTTCGTTACCCGGGGATCATCTGGCCGCTTATGGAGAACCTCATCGTCTTCAGTCTGGATATTCACCTGCGCTTGTTGCTCCTCGGCACCAGCAACCATCGTGCGAAATTTATACATGCCGAATAAACGCCCGTTCTCTCCGACTCGCTCCTGCCTGAAGATCAGTGGTCCGGAGCTGTCGAGCTTGATAGCGATGGCGATGATTATCATCGGTGGAAACACGAGAAACAGAAGCAGTGATCCGATCACAAGGTCGAATCCGCGTTTCAGCAGGCGGGGTAAACCTTCGATCACCGGCTCGCGCAGGCCGATGATAGGAATCCCACCCAATATCTCGGCCTTTGCCTGGACCATCGCCAGCGAGAAGTAATCGGGAACGATTTTAATTCGGACCGGAAGCCGCTCTAATTCCGTAATCACGAGATTCAATCGATCCAGCGCCCACACTGGAAGAGCGATCCATACTTCATCCACCTTGCGTTCTGCGACAAACACCTTTACTTCGAAAATCTTACCAAGCACCTTCGTGCCATCGTAGGTCTCGCCTTGCTTGGCTTCGTCATCATCTAAGAAACCGACCAGACTGAAACCCCAGCGACTGTGATCGAGGATCACCTGGGCTACGCGCTGTCCCAAATCCCCTGCGCCGACGATGAGAACCCGCGCCTGGCTGCCCGGTCGGGTCTTTCCCACGATCCGGTAAGATACGCGCAATACAGCACGGTGAGCGAGAAGGAGCACCAAAGTAGCGACGAAGATGTAGAAGAACTGAAGCCGTGAGACCTCACGGTAGGTCATATAGAGTACGCCGGCCGTTACGACGGTTGCTAAAAAACCTGCCACGATAACCCTCGATGCCTCGTTGAACCAACGCAAAGCCCGCTGAGGGTCATAGGCGCCGCCGAGCACGAGCGAGATCAACCAGGAAAGGGTGACCAACAGATAAACGATGAAAGGGAGGTTCACGGCCGAGCGGGGGAGCTCCTGGCCGAAGGGAAGCACCCACCGCAGCCAGGAAGCGATTGCCAATCCTGCTGGGATAATGAGCAGGTCAATGAGGAAGAGCTGCAAGCTCAGACGCGAAATCCGGCGAGGTCCCATTTTCTCCTATCTCTGTGGGGAAATGTTCACATATTTAAGAATAGCAGGTCAAACCATAATGAACAATTCTATGCCTATACATAATGGCGACCGGTCCATATTCGATATGATCTTATTCGATCGGGAAATCTCCCTATCTGAACGATTCGATCAAGGCAGGCAGGACAAGTTACATGCCGCCAGCACGAGATCATTCAGAGCCATGGTCACGTAATAATAAAAACATAGATCCAAACCAGAGAAACCCCGGAGACCTACATGTTAGCCACTCCGCTTCCAGCGAACCGCTTCTCTGACCCGAAGTCTCAGCACCTGGAGAACGAAATTCCAGACGAAAATGACATTGTTGACAGTATATCGTCTCCATAATCTTCGAAAGTCAGGTCCGAGAAGACGATATAACCATTCCAACCCCGATTTTTGGATCACCCTCGGAGCCATCCTGACTCGACCTCCAAAAAAGTCAAACGTAGCTCCACAGGAGATCATCACAGTACCTTTTATTCTATGTATATGGGAGTCAATCCAATAATCCTGTTTTGGGGTACCCAATCCCACGCATAGAATATCAGGCTTGAGGAAGTTAATTTCGTCGCAGATCTTCTTATCCTCTTCCTCTGATAATTTCCTGAAGGGGGGAGAGTGAAAACCAACGATGCGGATGTTGGCAAACTTCTCCTCTAAAAAGTTTTTCATCCCCACAACAACATCCGGGCTTCCGCCATAGAGATAAAAACTATAATCCGTTTTCTGCGAACGATGCGCTAGTTGCATGACGATTTCAGGTGCAGAATGCCGGTCACATTCCAGATGATGCAACCCTCTGATCCAGTACACAAATGGCATCCCATCAGGACCGGTGATATCTGCTCCGTTGTAGATAGTCGCTAGATCGGGATCATTCAAAGCCAAGGTGACGCCATACGCATTTAAACAGGCAATATGATGTGATCGCGACTCCTTATCCTCAAGCCAACCATCTACGACATCAAACATGTCTTCGTATATCAAAGCATGGACACCCACACCAAGGAAGTTAATCGTTGGTAATTCTTTAGAGACAGCTTTCATCAGCCACCTTCGGTTAGTGATAAGCTTGATGAGTCAAAGAACATTCTCGGAGGGGTCATCAATGCAGATTGCCCGGATTTATATCATGATGCTGGTTCTTCGATTTGGTTGAAGGAAGCCGCGCAAGTCGCAGATCAAGAAAATCCATCCAATAAATTATTCTTTCGATCCCATATCTGCTTTAATCCACTGATGCACACTGCTAATTCCCTCATCTAATGCAACTCGAGGAGCCCAGCCAAGCACGCTTCGAGCTTTAGAGAAATCCGCTGCTCGGCCTCGATCCCCTTCTGGTTTTGAGGGGTCATATTGAATTTCAATGTTCTTTCCGGATACTCGGACGATAAGTTCTGCGATTTCCCGAATAGTAGTACATACATCAGGACCGATTTGGATGACGCCTTGGCCAAGCCCGCTTCGCATTGCCAGTATCAACGCTTCGACAGCGTCATTAACATGCACAAAAGCTCTGCCTTGCCCACCGCTTCCCCACACAATGAAAGGTTCCTCTGGATAATTATATGCTTTGCGAATGAGGGAGGGGATCACTTGGCCGCGGGCTGCGCCATAATCACAAGGAGAGCCGTAGACATTATGCAGGCGCAGAATCGAAACCGGTATCTCCGTCTCCTGCTCGAGGAGCTCAGTCTCATACTCTCCCATCAGCTTACTCCAGCCATACGCAGATTCAGGCAACGCTGGATAGGCATCCTCCTCTCTTAATAATGGACCATCAACGGATTCCTGCATGGCGGCGGGGTAGCTGCATGCTGTTCCAACATAGATAAAACCCTTGAGATCAATATTACGAATTGCTGCAATTACATTTGAGTTGATAAGGAGATTATCTCTAAAGAGGCTGCCTTCATTTCTGAATACGTAATCAATCCCGGCAACTACGTCAGCCAAGTGGAAAACAAAATCGGCACCTTGGAAAACATCCTCGAAAGTTCCAGCATTTTTTAGATCTAATTGAAAGAAATTCCTTTCAAGGTCTATAACCGGCTTGCCCTGATTATCGCACAGATATTCCAAGCGTCCGCGCCACAGGTTATCGATGACAATTACATCATGATCAAGATGCACTAACCGCTTCACAAGATTTGAGCCGATCATTCCTGCCCCACCAGTGACAACGACTTTATCACCCGTCATTTTCTCTCCTGACCTCAATTTCTAGAACAAATCGGTGAATGCTACTTTATCAAATATAGTGCAATTCCCATTAACCGTGGCATCGAGAATGACCCGACCATCAGCTTCAAAGGCTCTGCGCGCAAGTCTATAGGCGACCTCAGACCTGATCAGATCCGGCGGCTGCCATATACTTCCTTTAGGAAAATACTCGGGATGAAAATGATCGAGATCCCGATCCTCTTTGCGAGTCACAGCCAGGTTGGGTATCCCTCTGCTGCGATAAGAATGATCGACTCCGATTAAGATGACTGTTTGGAACCCCATGAAATACGCGATCTGCATTGCTGCGAAGGTCACTGTACCACCGCTTGAGATCGGTTTGCGGATATCCATGCTAAATACATCCCTGAGAGCTAGCTTGATCTTAACAAAATGCGTATCTGTATCGGTGTTATTAAAAAGTGTCCGCCTATTCCAATTCAGGAATTTCGGCTTATTATATCCTTGAATTTCGTTGGAAAATTGTTCGAGGACCAGCTCATTAATGCAGACATAGTACGGAGGGAGGAAACCTATCTGGTCGAACAATAGGTAGATACGGTTAAGGCCAAATGAGTATTCGTCACGAAGGACCGACAGATCCATCTTCTTAAGACTCGGTCCATTCCCGATGATGAAACATCTCTCCCCACGATGGATGTCGTGAAAATTACTTAACTGACATCTGTTCTCCCACGCCAGTCCTGATCTCGCAAGCCAGGTGAGGGTATGAGGGAGCTCAGCTGCTCGACGACGTACGGCTTCTACCATGCGACCTGTTGATAACTCTGATAAACGGAATCTGTTGAATTGCATAATGATTTATTCTCTGGCCCTCTCAATCATGATCCCCACAGGAAGATATCTGGGCCGCCACTCTCCCCAAGGCATTCCATTCTGACCTGATAATCTATAGCTTGGGGAAAGCCGGTTGCGAAGTTCCCGCGAGTTTCGAATTTGGCCCATGATCTCTGGATAAATGCCCCAGTTCGATGGGGCCTGCTCTCCAAGATGGAATAATTCTCTGATGGATGATTCCGAGAAACACCAGGCCTTGCTCGGCTGATGATACCAATCCTTAGACTTTGCTGCATTCGTCGTTAAAGTTATCCGTCCACCAGGCTTCACAACGCGCCAGAATTCTTTATAGGCCTTCTGAATGTCCTCAGGAGCCATATGCTCAATCGCGGATAAGGAGACGACAGCGTCCACTGACCCGCTAGTAATCTTGTCCATTTCAACCATATCGCAAGTGCACACAACAATGTTGCCCGGATTCCGGCGCCCGGTCTTTCTCATTAGCCAGTTACCCGGCGCCGATATGCCAGCCCGTGTATGGCGAACTGATGCATATACCACACGCAGTACCTGAGATCCTAAAAAACCGGAGCCGGTTGGATGCATTCTGATGCCTGCGTGAAAGATGCTCTAGATATGGGTGTTCAAGGTGAGAACTGCCTGAATAGCTGATTTCATACCCCATCCGGAGAGGAAGTGAGAATCTTCGATAATTGAAATCAACACTGAGAATGGATGCGCTCCTCTCAGCCATCACGAATTTGGAGGAGACCCTTTCCCGCCCCTGCGTCGACAATTTTCATCTCTTGAGAAGGTAGGATGGTCTTCAGTATCCAGATCAAATCCAGTAGATAGTGCCAGCCGATATCCAGACCCAACGTGTTCTGCAGATTATCCAACTCACGCACAATCAAGGGGTACTGCTCGATCAATTTAGGTGATAAAAGCTCGATGAAAGCATCTGATTGACGCATAGTCTCAATAGCTCTCCGAAGGTCTTACAGAGCCAGCTTTGTACCACAAATCCCCAAGTCACCGCTTTTTTTTAGAGCAACTTCAATAATCCTGCAACCGAATTCCTGATACCCAGGATGAATCCGCTCTAGGTCGGTCTGGATTCGACGGTTAACACGCTCTCTAACAGGTCGAAGCGATAATACCTCAAATGGTGAGGCATGCAGGATGCGGACATAATCCTCAAAGAACAGACGATTAATATCATCTTTTATGTATATCCATTCAATAATAGCCTCAAGGAGCTTATCAGACACCTTGGTCTTAAGGTCATCCTCCAATTCTTCCGGCGACAAGAATAGATGTCCATAATTCGGAACAGGATTCAAGCCTGGTTTCCAATGGCGAGCTTCCTCTCCATTGACTTTGGCGTAGACATGATGCCCGACACTACAAGACCAAATGGGACCAAATTCAGCATACATGACACCGCCATCTTTCAAAACCCGATGTAACTCCAGGAGCGCTATGTCGAGGTTCTGAATGTGTTCAAACGCGGCCACACTAAAGATTGATGTGAAGGTAGCGGCTGGAAAGGGAAGCCACCTGGCATCAGATTGAGACAAGTGAGCATTGGACGGTCCTGCCAGTACGTCCCCAAAAAGGCGCTCAACCTCAACGACCGGGTTAGCGCCGACTACCATCTTCACTCCCCTCACCACAAGTTCGTCCATGACCTGACCGGCCGCATCGCTCCCAATTTCTAGGACAATATCCAAGGCGCCAAGTGGTTTTGCTAGAGATATGAATTTCTGAACCGCCCGGTATTGATATCTGGTTAAGCTGCAGTCTCTGGGCAGTGGGAGGAGTCGATCACGCAGATTGAGCAGCAGACGATGCGCCCAGGGAAAGCGCGTTCGTATCGTCGGAAGTATCCGTGCCAGAATCATATTTCGGAGGAGGTCCTCGATTCGAACTGCAAACGGTTCAGTCATGCGCACATTTTTCCAAAGGTTATGATCTTTGACTCGAGAGACTACCGCAAACGACATGGCAACCGTTACTTGTAAGGAAGCTCACTTGCGTGCGATCGGATCGAAGGCTTTTCTCACAGACTCAACTAAGAATATTCGTTCCTTCTGGTTCAATACCCACACAGCCCATAGTATCAAAACTATCATCCCTAGGATAGACCCCATTAATCGGTTCGCCGGTAAGATACAGGCGGCTGTAAGTAGCAGTAAAACCCGGCCAAAGAGCAAGGAATTAGATGTCCCCAAGGAATACTCCTCATGCTTATTAAGCAACAGCAATATTGTTACAGCCACGAGCAGGTTGGCAAGAGTATAGCTAATGCTGATCCCTTTAATTCCCAGGTGCGGGAGAAAGATCGAACTAAGGAGAAGATGGGCAACATTACGC
>SDBU01004179.1_pt1 | contig 17884 bp, 7 predicted proteins | sample 2277071 | NCBI WGS metagenome assembly SDBU01 (sample SAMN10397929, study PRJNA504765) | marine sediment metagenome | isolation source: marine sediment core GS08_GC12, 126 cmbsf | place: Arctic Ocean: Gakkel Ridge, Loki's castle | collected 2008 | reverse complement strand
CTAGAGCGCTGACCTTGGTCTTTCAGGCGCTGATGGTTGCCGCTCTGGCGTCGAACCTCTTCTATCTCTGGTACCGAGTCAGCTTTACCCTCAACTACGACGCCATCGTGTTCTCTGTGGCCTTCCTGCTGGCGGAGGTCCATGGCGCCGTGAGCCTGTTCCTGTTCTTCTTCGACGTCTGGAGCCCGGTTGCTCCGCGGACCCCGCCCCCTGTCGACTCCCAACCCTCCGTGGACGTCTTTGTTCCCACGTTTAACGAAGAGATGGCTATTCTCCACCGCACGATTTTGGCGGCGCGGGACATGGCCTACGCGCACGAGACCTATGTCCTTGACGACGGCGGCAGCGCGGAGGTCAGGGAACTCGCCGAAAGGCTTGGGGTCCATTACATCAGTCGGCCCGACCATGAGCACGCCAAGGCCGGCAACATCAATTACGCCCTTCAGCGCACCCGGGGCGAACTCATCGCCATATTCGACGCGGATCACGTGCCGCAGCCCAACTTCCTTCACCGCACCGTGGGCTACTTCAACGACGAACGCGTGGGGTTCGTGCAGACACCCCATGCGTTCTACAACTTCGGGTCCTTCCAGACCTTCGCCGATTACCGCCAGCGAAAGTACTGGGACGACCAGGAACTGTTCTTCCGCGTGGTCCAGCCGGGCAAGGACCGCTGGTCCGCCGCCTTCTTCTGCGGGAGCTGCGGCGTCATACGCCGCAAATGTCTGGAGGAGGTGGGCGGGTTCGACTATCGCACCATTACCGAGGACATGCACACAAGCCTCCGCATACACGCAAGCGGATGGAAATCGGTCTACCACGACGAGCCTCTGGCTACCGGGCTTTCCCCCGGAGACCTCGGCGCCTACTGGAAACAGCGCATGCGCTGGGCCGTGGGCAACCTGTGCGTCATGTGGCATGACAACCCTCTTTTCAAGCGTGGCCTCACGTTCGCCCAGCGCCTATCCTACTTCAACAGTGTCTGGGCATGGACCGTGGGCGTGCAGAAGGTCGTCTACTACTTCACGCCGCCGTTCATGCTGCTTACCGGGCTTTACCCCATTGCCGGCTTCAACCTCAAGCTCCTCAGTATCTACGCCTTCAACCTTCTGCTCTCGCTCTTCGTTTTCAAGATGGTGAGCCGGGGGCACGGCAAGATACTGCGCGGCGAGCTGTTCAACATGATCAATGCCTTCATGCTCTTGGCGGCTACGATCCGCGCCCTTTTGGGCATGGGCACTAAGCGCTTCGTGGTCACGAAGAAGGCCGGGCGCTCTGAGCACGTGCTGGGCTATGTGCTGCCTCAGGTGCTGCTGGTCGTGGCTACGTACTGGTGCGGGATGTGGACGCTTCTCAGGTACTCCTACGGCATGGCCTTGAGTATGAAGCTCACCGCCGTGGCGGCCTGGTGGTCTGGCTACAATGCCGTGCTCGCCCTGGCCGCCGTGAGCATTGCACACTCGCGTATTGATATCCGAAACAAATTCAGATTTCGCCATCGCCTGCCCGTGTTCTACGAGGTCGAGCTTCCGGAACGGCCTGCGGTTCGCGGGCTGGGCACTTCACTCGATCTCAATGACGGCGGGATGGCGCTGCGGGCCTTTGAGCGGCTCCCCACCGGCATGGACGCCTCGGTTGTGATTCATCTCCTCAACGGGGACCGGGTGAAATGCCGGACCCGGATTCTGTATCAGCGCCCCTCGGACGAGCCGGGCAAGGTCTGGGATTACGGCGTCCTGTTTACGGAGCTGCCCCCGGACGAGCGCGCCCGCCTGGATCGCTATTTCATCCGATACGTGATCCCAGCGATTTTCAGATTTCTGACCAGGCGGTCTCCGAGTTGGAGACGTCGTATGGCGCGCTGGTTCGGCCCGCGCATGCAGCGGCGGGCCTCCCGGCGCAAGGGAGTCCAGTTTCCACTGGCGTTCAGCCACGACGCCTCCGAAGCCGAAGGACGCTGGTATATTACGGACGACCTGAGCGCGAAGGGGATCGGCGTCATCCTTCCGCAACGCGAGAGCGTCGGCCGGGAGACGGAGTTCACCCTGCTCGCGCCCGGCGGACGCATCGTGGGACGGGCGCGCTTTACCCGCGAAGAACCGGTCAGGTTTCCGCATGGCGAGTTCTTCCACTACGGTCTGGAGTTCGTGGAACTGGCCGAGCCGGACCGGGCGCGCATTCGCGAACTGGGCCGGTACGCCTTTGAGGAGGAATCCGGAACATGATCCGGCGGACCTTCCTGGTAGCGGCAGTGCTGCTGGTGGCGACCACTTGGTTGTCTATTGGCTCGTTTCGCCTGTACTACAGGGACTTCTTCTACCTAAGAAAAGTGTATCTCTCGGCCACCGAAAAGGATCGCCAGCGGCTGATTCGCATTGCCCGCAAGCTGGACTACCGCGACCAGCGCAACACGGCGACGAGCATGATGCTTGCTGAGGCGCTCATGAGCGCGGGCGAGCAGAGACGGGCCACCCGCATATTGTCCGAACAGGTCGCCCTCAACCCCGACAGCTTGGGCATCCGGCGAGCTTATGCCGAGGCGTTGGCTGTCCAAGGGCGCGCCGAGGAGGCGGATCGTGAATTCCAGAAGCTGCTCCGCTCCTTGCGCCAGGAAAAGAGTGGTCGCGCTGTGAAGGAGGGAACTTGATGAGGCGAAGCCGGCCGATTAGAGCGTTTCTGGTCCCGGTCCTCCTGCTGGGTCTGCTGCCCGCCGGAGTCGTCTTCGGTCGCGAGACAGAGACTCCGCTGAGCCAGCGTGAAGTCCTCCTGCGCGCGGCGCGCAACCAGGCGAACGTCAAAAACGTCGAAAAAGCGATTCAGTATTACCGTCAGTACCTGGACTCCTGGCCCAATGACCTGAAGGTGTCCACGGAGTTTGCTGGAGTCCTCATCCAAGCGGAGCAAGTGGATGAGGCGGCTGCAGTCCTGGACGACGTGATCGAGAAGGAGCCGGACGATCTGATCGCCCTTAATTTGCTCGTTGACATCCGTCTCATGAAGAAGGACCTGCCGGCCGCCGCGGCACTGCTTGAGGACGCTGTGAAACGTTTGCCTGAGAACCCTCAACTTCGCCTCAGACTGGCCGAGACATACTCCTGGGCCGGCCGCTACCCTGACGCCATCCGCGAATACAAAGCGCTCATGGTTGCGCGGCCCGACGATAAGTCTTTGGCAAAGAAGCTGCTGGAGGTCATCTACTGGGCGGGGATGCAGGCGGTCTATCTGGAGGAATCGGAAGAGTTCCTGAAGAAGTATCCGGAGGAGACATCGGTGTGCACGATCCGCGTGGATCTCTTCGCCGCGAAGCAGGATTTCGCCGCCGCCGCCCAGGAGTGCCGGGAGATCTTGAAGGTCGTTCCAGAGCACAGTCTGGCTCAAGCCAGACTGGCCCAGTTTCTCTACTGGCTCGGGCAGTACGGCCAGGCGCTCACGGAATACAGGAATGCGCTTGCGCTCAATCCGAAAGACACGGGCCTCCGGCGCGAGTATGGACAGCTTCTGCTCCTCACCGGACGCCACGACGAGGCCGTTCACGTTTATCGAAGGCTGGTCAAGGAGCTGCCGAAGGACGAGAGTGTCGAGCGTGGTTACCTACAGGCGATCGGGGGCGCGAGCAAGATGGAGAAGACGGAGCGCATCTGGATCAAGGATTTCTATCGCTCACGGTTCCTGGACGAAAAGGCCAAGCCGCTGCGGGTCTCCACCTTGGCCGCTCTGGGCCGCGCCTTGACCGTGGCAGGGCTCACCGAGGAAGCGATTGTCGTGTATGAGGCGGCCGTGAAACGGGCGCCTGAGGACACCATGCTGCGGCTGGCCTACGCGGACCTTCTGTCAGCCGCCGGCCGATTGGTTGAGGCGGAGGAACAGTACGAGGTGCTTCTTCAGCAGGTGGGCAAGATGAGCAAGGAGCCCAGCCCATGAGCGGCAGGAAGAACGCCGGCGCACGGCCCGTTCGGGCGGCCCTGCTGGTCTGCCTGGGGTTGGTTCTCTGCGCGGTGCTTGCCCTGGCAGTACGCCACGTGCTCGTAAGTTCTCCCGACGAGGACAAGGCCGCTGGCACTCCAGAGAGGGCCGCCGGCGCCCCGGAGGAGAAACCCGCTGGCATCCCCGAGAAGTCCGCTGATGCTCCGGAGGAGACGCCCACGGACGTTCCCGAGAAGGCCGCTGTCGCTCCAGTGGAGAAGCCCGCTGACGTTCCCGAGAAGCCCACTGTTGCTCCGGAGGAGACGGTCGCCGCTGCTCCGGAGGAGAAGCCCGTTGTCGTTCCCGAGAAGCCTGCTGAGATAACCCGCGCCGAGCTGCTGATTCGTTCGGCCCGCACTGCGGCGCGCCGACGTGATTGGGAGCCCGCCCTGAATCGGTTTGAGGAGGCGTTGCCGCTGTGTCCCGATGACGCCGATCTCCAAAAGGAATACGCCGGGATATTGTACCAGTCAGGGAACGCAGCCAAGGCCCTCGATGAATACGACCGTATCCTCGAGACCCGTCCCGACCGTGCCGACGTGCAGGATGCCGCGGTGGAAGTGTGCATGGCCGTGCAGGACTTCGAGTCCGTGCTGGAACGGCTTCTCGAATACCGTCCCGGCCGGGAGAAGGAACGGGATTTCCGTCTCAGGCTGGCAAGGGCCTTCACCTGGACCGACCAGCCGGACCGCGCTGCACCCGTCTATGCGGGTTTGGTGCGGGAGGACCCGAGCAGCCGGACAGTCTACAATGAGTATCTCAACGCACTGCTGGCCGCGCACTTCTGGGGAGAGTTCGACGAGCAATCGAAGCTGTACCTGGAGCGATTCCCCGACGACGAACGCGTGCAGTTGTTCCGCGTGGACGCACTCCTGCTGCACGACAAAGTTCCTGAAGCGTTGTCGCTGCTTGAGGGTTTGATCAAGGACCCGAAGGCCGCTCCCGAGGAGGCGTGGCTCCGCGCCGCAGATCTGTATCTGGCCGTCGGAAGAAGTCCTGCCGAAGTAGGGAAGATGCTGGAACGGGCGGCGGCGGGCCGATCCGCACCGAAGCTTCGCGCGCGACTGGCCTTGCTGAGCGCCTACGACGGCGCGTTCCATGCCGCGTTCTCGCATCTTAGCGCAGCCGCGCAAATGGGCGCCTCTGAAGACCTTCTTGCCTCCACCCGCGCGGAGCTATTCGCCCTGGGGCAGATGCAACGTACGGCCTTAGACTGCTTCGAGTCTGCTGATCGGCCGACGGAGGCGTCGGTCAGGGCGCTCAAGGGCATCGCCGCGTCTGCCCTGGCCCTCGACCGACAGGAACGGGCCAAGTCGGCCCTGCGCCGAGCCCTCATCCGCTACCCCGGCGACATGGACGCCACGTATCGCTATGTCCGCCTGCTCGCGGAATACGGCGACACGGCAACGGCGCTGGACGTGATCAACATGACGCTCGCCGGACGGCCTGAAAACCCGACCGCGCGGCTTCTGCGGGGGAGGCTCCGTGTCGCCGTCGGCAGGCCGGAGGAGGCCGAAGAGGATTTTGATTTCGTTGCCTCGCTCCTGGCAGAAGAAGGAGCGAAGGCCGTCCTCGAACGGGGCCGCGTTACGCAGCGGTACATGGATCTCGTGCCCGCCGACGTCTGGCTGGACGTGTGCGAACGATCACCCGATGACGTTGTGGCGCGCGGCCGCCTGGCGGCAGCCCTCTTCCGCGAGAGAAGACTCCATGAGTCGGCGCGCGTGTGGGATAGCCTTATGACCGAGCATCCTGACGAGCCGATGTATCGCCTCGGGCTGGTGGAGGCGCTCGCGGTCGTGGGCGCTACGCTGGAGCCCGAGGAGAGGGAACGTCTGAGCAGCGAGATGGAAGTCCTGAGCGGCTCGCCCGGACTGAGCAGATCGGACCTTGGGCGGCTGGCGGAACTGCTCGCCAAACTGACGAAGTGGGAAGCCCTAGTCCGCGTCTCGAAGCGCATGCTCGAAGAGCAGCCTGACGACGGCCACGCCACGGCACTCCACGCCGGCGCCCTCATGGCGCTTGACCGTACGACGGAGGCCGAGGCTTCCATCGAATGGTACTTGCACCTGGAGCCGGACAACGTGTTGTCCGGGTTTGCGCTGTGGACCAGGCTGGGCGACCTCGGCGCGGGGCCGAAAGACGAGGCTTTTCGCCTCGCCATGAACCATCTGCAGGAGATGTGCGCCGAGCATCCTGACAACTTTGACCTGCTCTACGCGGCCGGGCGCCTAGCCGCCACGCATCGACAATTCGACCAGGCCCGGGCGCTTTTCGACGCGCTGCTGGCTGTTCTGCCGGACGACCCTGCAACGCTCCTGTGGCGTGCCCGAGTGGAGGGTTGGGATGGAAACCATGAGGAATCGGTCCAGTTCTACGTGCTCTACGAAAACGCGAATCCCTATGACGGACGGGTCCATCTGGAGAAAGCGCGCGCTCTTGGGTGGGCGGGGCGTTTCGACGAGTCGCTCGATGCGTATACGCGCGGCATCGAGCTGTTGACGGTCGATGAGCGTATCCAGGCCGCCGCTGGAAATCTGGCAGAGGTGCTGCGGCTGGAGCGTGAGGCGAAGCGGGCCGGCCGGGCGCGCAGGGAGCGCCGCGCAATATCCTACTACGATCAGCTTCTCGGGCTCCGGCCGGACGACTCCGAGGTGCTTTTCGAACGCGGCCAGATTGAAACCCGTCTGGGGTTCAGCCGCCGCGCCGCCGGCTACTACGAGCGCATCCTGCTTCTTACGCCGGGCCACAACGAGGCTCGTGACGCCTTGGCCCATGAAGAGTCCCGACTCGGCCCCAGTCTGATCCAGAGCTACGACTTCCGCAAGGAGGACGGGTTTGATGATCGGTTCGAGATCACCGAGCACCTGATCACGACCAGGCTGTGGTCGCCTGAGCTGGACGGCATGTGGCGGTTTGGGGTCGAATCGCAGAAGGCCTTCTATCGGTTCAGGGAGTTTCCCGATCCGACCGGATGGCGCGGCCGTATCATGGCGCAGAAACGCTTCGACTCCGGGCTGCAGCTCGACGCATGGCTGAGGGAGAGTTGGTTCAACAACCCGGACCACACCACGATCAACCTTGCCATAGAAGCGCGCCACAAGGCCTTCGATCGCATAGAGACGCTTCTCGGGTTCGACCGCGAGGACGTCATCGAGAACTACCCCACCCTGGCGGCCGACCTGCAGCGCGATCGGATAAGGCTGGGCCTGGCCGGCGACCCGACCCCACGCGTCCGTCTGGAGACCGAAGGCGCGTATGTCCACTACGAGGATGATAACGACGGCGTACAGGGTCTCGGAAGCGTGTCGTACGAGTTGCTCAGATATCCGCGCTTGCTGAAGATCAGCTACGGGGCCGAGTATCGCGACTTCGAACACCAGGAGCGCATCTACTTCTCGCCGGAGGAATTTGTCCAACACGGCCCCACCGTGCACTGGCGCCACTATCTCCAGCGGCAGCACTATTCAGGGGCGAACCAACTCTACTACGGATTCAAGATGCCTCTGAGGTTGGATAGCCGCGGCGACCTCTACATCGGCGGCGCCGTGGAGTTCCTCTGGGATATCACGCACAGGCTGCAAGTAGGCGCCGAGGCGAGCACCATCTTCAGCCATCCGTACGACGCCTATTTCGGGAGAACCTGGCTGAGGTACAGCTTCTGAAACGCGTCAGCGGCGCAGCCAGGCCGCGTGAAACACACCCGCCTCGTACGCCAGAGGGAAGAAGGCAAGGCTCTGGCCGTAATAATCGTCGCCGGACTTCCCGTCTGCGATCTGTTCGTTGAAGGCCTTCACAAGTTGGCTCGGCGCCTCCTCTCCGGCCGCCCGAAAGGCGAACAGAGCCGTGGCCGTCATGGCGAGACTCTCTGATGTGTCCTTGGGCCTCCCGGCATGGGAATAGACGGCGGCCACGTTCCGATGTCCCGAGGCGAACCACTGCCGAAAGAATCTGACCGGTCCTTCGCGGAGGTAGGTCTCGGCCTGACGGTTGCTGCAGACGACGGCATCCAGCCCGGCCCGCATCGGCACGCGGAGCGCCTCCCAGCCGTATGAACTGCTCATGTCCGGCATCTCGCTCAGCCGACCGTCCTCCGTGACCACGCACCAATCCGGCGCAAGCCCGGCGCCGGTCATGTCGCCCAGCTTGCGGCCTGACCTCTCCCATAGCGCATAAGAGGCCGCTGCCAGTTCCACCCAAACCGCCTCGCCCGTTGCTTGATGGAGCAAGCGAAACGCCGCCGGCGAGAAGTACGACGGGTTTACGGACAGGCCGCCGTCTTTCGCTTGCTCCCAGCTTCCGGGCAGCAGAATCGTCCCGAGGCCCGGAACGCGGCGCGTCTCGTTGGCGAGGATGTCCCGGCCCACGCGCTCCGCCTCCTCCAGAAACGCGCGGTCGCGCCATCTCCTGTGAGCGAGAAGCAGCGCCAATGCGTAATCCAGGTCTGCATCCGATGCGGAGTTCCAGTCCAGGACCTTTCCGTCTTTCCAGCGCCACGCCAGCAGCGAATCGCCGTGTTCGACGGTCCGAGACAGGTTCACGCGGGTCCAGTTCTGGATTCTCTCGAATGTATCGCGTTCCCCGAGCAGCACAGAGAAGAGGAGGCCATAGGCCTGACTTTCACTCACTGTGTCATTGCCGTCGCGCGGCCGAACCACGCGCCCGTCAGGCTGCAGAAAGGCCGTCTTGTAGTCTGTCCACCACCGCTGCAATTCATGAGTGCGCCGTTCCTGCGATAGTCGGTCGGTCGGGACGACGCACGAGACAAGCGGACAGAAGATCGCCGGCAACCCCAAGGCGACAACGGCCCCGAAGAGCACGGGCAGGCCGGAATGGGTTCGAGCCAGGTCTCGTTCGGGCCGTGTCATTCGGATTGTTCTCGTTGTGGTCCCGGCTGAGCCGGACGCACGGCTGAGCGCCTGCGCAAGAGAGCATCCACCAGCACATCAGTGGGCACGTGCAGCGCCGCCTCCACAGTCCCGTCGGGGGACAGCCGGAGCACGGCGGCCAGGCCTGTTTCATTGGGGGGGCCAGTCCACGTGATCCAGCCTCGTATCGCCGCTGGCGACAGATAGACAAGCACGTTCGGGGGAGAGGCCAGGTTCTCCACGGCCCCTTGGAAAGCCGGCATCGAACCAAGTGCTTCGCCCCGGCCGTCGGCCAGCGCGGCAACCTTGTTCAACCGCGGCAAAGGTGAGCTTCCGAGTGCCAGCACGCTCCGCTCAGCAAAGGCCCGCTGTGCAACCCGAATCGGCTCGCCGAAGAGGCGATGCATCACACGCACGGCAGACGTCCCGAGCACCCTCTCGTTGGGCACCAGTTCGCGCGGCTCCCCTTGGTCGTCGGAGGGACGAACCGTGAAAGGGCCTTTTGACGACTGGGCGGAGCCTATCCCCAGTCGATTCAGGATGCCGCGGGCTTGCCCGCCGGACGTTTGGCGGGCCTGCTCGCCTTCCTGAAACAGTAGGACCTCCAGAGGGGCTTGACGGTCTCCGGACAAGTAGCCGGCTATCAGGGTTCCGGTCGAATGGGGGAGGAGCGCCGAAAGCGCTTCGTCGGCGCCCCGTATGCCCAGCGCTCGAAGGATCATTCGCCGTGCCGCTCCGGCTGCGGAGAGGTTGTAGAAGATGACAAACGCAGCCTCGGCCGGGCAATAGCCAAGCAGGTCCGATGTCCCTTGGGGATGGCTCCGGACCAGTTGCTCGAGGGCGGACCCTGGCACGGGCAGGATGCGAGCGAACAGCCGCGCGTGACCTTTCTCGAATTCAACATCCACGGTCGCTTCGCGGACCCGGTGAAGAAGTCCGAAAGCCGTCTCCAATTGAGCCTGTGCCCGCGAGACGTCTTTCTCCACGTCCGGCGCTGACCCCGTGCGCTCAAGGGCCTCGCGCATCCGTTCTTTCATCAGCTGCAACTCCGCAGCCAGTTCCTCGTCGAACGTTCGGAGGCACCTCTGTATATCCACGCGCGCGCTTAGACCGACCGAGCCGACGGGAGAAAGCCCTTCATCCTGTGCGTCGGCCCACGCGACGAGCGGTTTGGCGGCCTCTCGGTTCAGGCTCCACGTGGCCTGCGTTCCGTCCAGGCGCAGATATGCCCCCTCTGCAGGAAGGCCGGGAACCTTGCGAAAATGGATGGTTCCGTCCGGAAGTGTCGTTGCCTCGGCTCCCCGTTCAACGAAGCTGCGCTTCAGCGCCTGTGCTCGGGTCACCGTGAACCGGCACACCCACGGATGGTCGTACTTCTTGGGGTTCATGAAGAAGAAATCAACGGGTGCGGAAAGGTTCACCCCTGCGAGCGAGGGATTGTGCAGCCTGCGGCCCAGGCTCCGTCGCAGATAGGCGGCATCCCATCTTGCGTCCACTGCTTCGAGGACGCGACCCGTGCGACGGCAAAGCGCACCGACATCGTTGATTCGCACGGAAAGGAGACAACTCGGTGGAAGGCTCTCGGCCGCGGCCGCTCCGCTCAATAAAAGGAGTATAACGAAGTACGCGGCGGCCCGCGTTCCAGGGCGCCCGGAATGAAGCCGAGTGAGGGGAGAGAGGAGAAGGGAGAGGGGAGACGTTTTCATCTTCCCTCTCCCTGTTGCCTGTTGCATGTTCAGGCGTCGCGGCTAATCCGCGGGCGACGCTATGGTGATGGTTGCGCCTTGCGCTGAAGCGCTGTCGTAAGGCGCGAGAGCCGTGATGCGAACGACGCAATCTCCTCTGACATCGTTCTCCACCACCCACGTCCACTGGCCGTCGTTAGGCGTGGCGGGCGTGAGCTTGCGGAGCAGCGCGCCATCGCGGTAGAGAGCGACCTCCACCGGTGCATACGTAGGAATTCCCGTGGACGTCCAGCTTATGTTGAGCCGCGCACCCGGGCTCAGCACCAAGCCGGCGCCTGCCGGAGAGACCAGCGTCAGGCTGGGCCCCTTCGCGGAGACAGCATCCAGGGCGGATGACGCAGCCGCCGTACTTGCGGCGGGGGCCTCCGCTCCGGAGATCTCCGTGCCGGCGGCGACGAACCGCACAGCGTCCGCGCATACGAAGCTGCCGGGCGCACTCTGGCCGTTGTGAATCTCCACGACGTGCGAGCCGGCCGTGAAGGCGTAGCTCCCGAGCAGTATCCACTGACCGCCCTGCTGAGTCTGGTCGACCCTCACGGTGGTCACGCCGTCGGCGTGGTGGATCTCGTAGGCCACGTTGGCGGCCCGGTTAGAGGTGGCCGCCCACGACGCGTAGACGTCGTAATGGCCGGACGGCAGCGTCCGGCAGGTGAACCGCGCACGGGCGGTCTCGTCGTCCAGTCGGGCGTTGGTGTGGGCGTAGTCCACGCCGTAGTAGCCGCGCACACCCTGACTCAGCGACCAGGCGCCGGACATCACCACGAACCGTTTGCTCCAGGTGTTGTCGCGGTTGTCCACGATGGCGTCGGTAGTCTGCGCTGTTCCCGCATCGAACGCCGAACCGGCGGTAGGCGGCACGATAACGATGCTGCCATCCGCTTCTTCTGAGAAGTATCCTACGTCGGTGTCGAACTCCAAATCGGCGTCAGGAGACGGCAGAGGTATAGTTGTGGATGTCGTCGTCGTTGTCGTCGTTGTCGTCGTGGTTGTCGTAGTGGACGTGGTCGCAGGGGACGCGGCTATGAGCTCACTGCAGAAGTCGTAAAGGTCAATGTTCTCCGGGTATGCGAACTCTTGGGTCTGCACGCGAGCCACTTCCACCCAGGACCCGGCCATGGAAGCGAGATATTCCGAAATGAACTCATCCCAGTGCGTATCCTCGACCAATGCGACGTTCATCGCGTTGTAATCCGGATCGGGAGAGGAAGTCGGCAGGTAGATCGCCAAGCCGTGCGCGTCCGGCCAACTCCACCCATTCCGTTCGTGTATGACCGCCTGCGATACCTGGTTCTGAACCACGCCGGCCTGGGCCACGACGGCTGCCGGGTCGGATTGCCAGTTGCTGATCAATTCCTGGGCGAGCTGGTCCACGCTCGCTGCGAGCGAAGCCATACGGCTCAGATCAATCGCCGACTGCGTATAGTCGCTCCAGTACGAAGCGTAGTAGCGGTCCACGATCAGCGCACCGAGCTCAGAGGGCGTCATGGTAGGCGTGGCCACGAGGCTGGCAAGGACCGTATCATACGGCCAGCCAGCGCCTGGCTCGATCTCCTCGGAGCCGACCATCACGTCTCCGTAGTTGCGAATCACGTAGGCCACCTCGGTCATGGCCATGAGGCAAGCGTCGAAGCCGACCAAGTTCGGCCGCATGCCGGCGTCCGTGAGTTGTTGCAGTGCAGATTCAACTTCCCGCATATCGAGCCTGTCGTTGTGGTCCGTATCGTCCCAACAAACGGCCTCGTACACGGCGCCTATACTGCTCTTGCCCGCGGCACGCAGGCGCCAGCCGCTGCCATGATTCCAGAGGACAAGCGCGTAGTTATTGGCGGGATGGTTCGTGACGGCCCACGTGACAAACTGCACGAGGGTCTGCGGATCGCCCATGTTCAGCTCGCCGACACTCTCGCCCCAGAAGGCGTAAGGCAAATCGTCCTCGTTCACCAGGCCGAGACGCGTATCCGTCCAATCGCCGTAAGCGTCGCTATAGTCTGGCCTGCGGTCGAACAGCGCGACGATTTTCACGTTGGCCGTGCTCCCGACTGAAGCCATCTCAAGGAAGTCTCCAATGGCTTCCGGCTCCAGATTGTTGTCGCCGTCCAGGTACACCATAAACGTCCAGTCGGCGATGTCCGGCACCGGAGGCTCCGGCTCTTCCTCGGCAATGCCGGCAATTGCCAGCGAATGCCACGCGCCGTCGGCAATATGCGTCGGACTGCCCAGGCCGCTGATCTGCTGCGCTATCCAGTGATCCCAGACGGTGGCGTCGCCGAGCTGGCCATGTCGGTTCCATCCCCACGTCCAGACCGTGCCGTCAGCGTCAAGTGCGCTGGAATGGTACGCGCCGCCGACAGCCTGGGTAACGTCAGTAATGGGTATCACTACCCATTTGATGCCCTCGTATCTCCCACACCTGACCCGAACAGGACTTGACCTGCAGATATCCGAATCGTCTCCGAGCTGGCCCCACCAGTTCGCACCCCACGCCCAGGACGAGCCGTCATCCTTCACAGCCAGCGAGTGCCATCCGCCCGCAGCTATTCCATTGACAGCGGACAGATCGGCCACCGGGACCGGCGCCCAACAGTCGCCAGTTGTTCCGTTGCCGAGCTGACCCCAGGCGTTGCCTCCCCACGCCCAGACCGTGCCGTCGTTCTTTAGGGCAAGAGAGTGATGAGCGCCGGCGGCTATTTGACTCACGTCGGTCAGCTGACTCACTTGCACCGGCGTACGGCTGTTTACGCGCGTTCCGTTGCCGAGCTGACCCCAGGCGTTCGCCCCCCATGCCCAGACCGTGCCGTCGTCCTTGAGGGCCAGAGAGTGATACTCGCCGGCAGCGACCTGTATCACGTTGGTGAGCTCGGCGACCTCCAGAGGCCAGGCACTTTGAGGGACGGTCGAGGAATCCTGGCCGAGCTGGCCGCCGGCGTTTGAACCCCACGCCAAGACCGTGCCGTCAACCTTCGCCGCAAGGGAGTGACGCCCACCGGCCGCAATATCAATGGCATCCTCAACGTCACTCAACAGTACCGGCACTAACTGATCCCAATAAACGCCGGTGCCGAGCTGACCGTCGGTGTTCCGACCCCACACCCACACGCTCCCGTCGGTCCTGAGTGCAAGGGAGTGATATTTCCCACCGGAAAGCTGGTCAATATCCCGGACATTTCGAACATAAGCAGGTGAGGTCCGCTTTGCGGTTGTGCCGTCGCCAATCTGGCCCCAGGCGTTCAGTCCCCACCCCAGGACCAGGCCTTTGGGTATCTCGTAGTGTGCCGTGACCGTGGCATCTTGGGAAAGTGTCACGTTAGTCCTGAACGCATTGACATTATCGAATACGGTCCCTGCCGTTCCCTCCCAGTAGTCGAATAGATACTCCCCGCTCCATTCTGCTGCCGTGATCGGCACCGGCTCGTCCTCGGCAAACGTGTAGGGCCCACCCACCGCCGGAGTCGTGGAACCTACGCCTTGCGGCTCCGAAGCCATCGTCAGTTGAACGAGCTGGCCCAATCCCGTGAAGTAGACGTAGATGTCCCCCCTGTCCGGCATCTGGAAGGGAAGCGAAGCGCCGTAATAGGTATCCAAACCATATTCAAGCTCACACTGAACGACCTCTCCCGCTTGGCCATCCGTGACGTCATCCGAGTATCTAACCCACCAAACGTCCGCCCCGCTCAGATACGCCTCCCCGCCGGTGATATCCACAACCGATGAGATGTCGTCAGCCGTGTCGTAATCCCCATACTGGTTTATAGCCATATTGGTGGAGTAGAACGTTTCGCTCCAGTTCGGCGAGGAAGTCCCGCCGCTGCCGACTGTAACCGAGACCCGACCTCGTGCGGTGTGGTTGACGGTGAACCGCACCTTGGCCGTTACGTCGTAGTTGAGGCGGTCCACCTGGCGGCTTACTTCGCTGACATACCACGTGGACATGGTATCGTAAGCAACCCAGCAGTAACCACTGTCACCCCACGAAGTCCCCCATGAGTTGATTATCCTGAACGCGCCGATGTGGCCCTGGCCGTCATCCACGTCGTCGTCGTAGCCCACGATGCATATGGCATGCCCGCCGAAAATCGTTGCAAAGTCTGGGTACCATACGTAGTTGGTGCCAGACCCGAGGAAGTAAAAATTGAAGTCTATAAGAATGGCCAGGGGCAGCACGTAGCCGTCGTCCAGCGCCTGCTTGATGGCGTTCAGATCGGTCGGAGAGATGTAATTGTAGCTGAGGCTGCGATACGGAAGCGCGTTTTCACACACGGTCTGGGAGGGCCGGCTAGAGTAATCCATATCGTCGTACGGCATATCGGGCCACATGCAAGACCCGCGCGTAGTGATGATCCAATGTGCATCCTCAGTGAAGGAGCCTCCGTCCACGCCGCCATTAATCTGGTTGTACACGAACGCGGGGCTGGCCCAGTGATCCTGGCTGCTCATGTCCCAGCCGCGCTCCTGTCCCTCCAGGAAGCTCTTACAGGCATAGCCGATGCCCCATCCCACGCAGCTTCCCTGCATGCCTTGGTCGCCCACAGGCGGCATGCCAGAGCTGTGATCCACACTGGCGGCAAGAGGCCTGTCGTCCGGCGGGGGCGCGAACAATGTAACGACCGGCGGGTATTCCGTAAGCCTGCACCCGAGGCCGTGTTCAAGTTCAATTGGATCAAACTGGGCCCGGGCAAGCGCGCTGCACGCAAACAACACGAGAACGGTCAAGGCAAGAATGCTGAGAGGTCTGCGACCGTGTAACCTCATTACGAACGCCCTCCGTTATGTACGAAACACTGAAGCTCGTTCATCTTGTATCGCCCGGACGCTTAGGTGCGTCGGTCCGTTTCATTGTCCCGCCGGTGTGCCGGCAGACCGCAAGCAGTTGTGTGGCTTGTTCCCGTATGCTCCTCCAGCGCGCGTCTTGCAGCGGCTCCAGAAGCTGGACGGCCTCATCGGGGCGGCTGCCTGTGATAAGGAGACGGGCCAGTTCGACGGTGGCAGATGCCTTCTGACCCTCGGTGTCGGCTGACTCGATGACGGCGCGCAGGAATTTTTCCGCCTGTGCCGGCATGTCCATGACGGCGTAAAGCTTGCCCAGCCGCAACGAAAGCATCGGCCCCTCTTTCATGCCCCTGGCGCTCTCGGCGACCCAGCGGCTCACCTCATCCGGCCTGCCCTGCATCTTCGCAATGCGGGCCAAGTTCTCACAGCAGAACTGGTTGTACACAGGCCTCTGCTCTCTGAGCGCCTTATACTGCTCGACCGCTTCCTCCAACTGGCCGGCAGCCTCGGCGGATCGAATGTACTCGATCCAAATCTCGGGATCATCCGGCCTCCTCTGGTGCAGCTTGCGAAGGAGTTCCAGAGCACGGCCCGGGCCGCCGCCCACTCGCGAGCTGACCTCGGCAATGAGTTGGAGGAGGGGAAGGTCGTCCGGTTTCTTGCCAAGCATCTCTTCATATCGCGCGAGCTGTTCCGCGCCGTTCGACATCGCCGTGACCACTCTCGTAATGTGCTTCCGCGCGGCCGAGCGCTGGAACTTCCCGTCCGCGTGGAGCGCCACGCTCTCGTAATATCCCAGCGCCTTCTTCGGCTCTCCCCTGGACTCGTAGTGTCTGCCGAGGGTGAGGTTGGCAAGTGTGCGGACTGCGAGGCGTTCGCTCTGCCCCAGCTCCCGGAGAATGCCCAGCCCCTTCTCCTCCTCGCCGGACTGCAGATATGCCGAAGCGAGCGCGGTTTTCCAGCGCGGAAGCTCGGGCCGGTTCCGACCTCTAGCGACAACCTGCTCCAGGATCAGAATAGCCTGTTCCGGATGACCGTGCTGAAGATGGACCTTCGCCAGGTCGGCTTGGTAAAGCAGCTCGTCATTTGTCGCCGGTTTCGGGCCTGGGATGGGCTTAGCAACGGTTTCTCGATGCTGAGCGACGACAGCAGAAGGTATTGCTATGCCGATGAGGAGAATCAGTGGCAGAAAGACATATCTTCCACGCCCCCGATGCCGATGCATTTTCACGTCGACGTTCCTCTGGACCTTAGATACTTACAGGGACTATACTATCCCCCTCCCTCGGAGTCAACCAAATCGGGCGGCTTTTTCCACGACACTTATACCAGTATCGTCGTGGAGGACAGCCCGCTTTCATGAGACATCGCGATTCACAGTCGGGGCTTGACGAAGTCAAGCAGGGCTTGCCCGCCGTCCGGCTTCAGGGACAGTGCCTTGGCCCGGTCCCATACGGTCGAATCCGCTCCCGTGGACGCCGGAACGGAAGACCCAACCTCTTGGTGCTAACACTTCCCACCTTAATTCGTGGGGTTTGCAACGCATTATCCTCCCCCGAAACTGCCGAGTCAAGCGGGATTTGCCGGTTTTTCCGATCATACGCTTTGACTTGGAGGATTCGCCTATGTTATGAAAAGTATGGAGTCTGCAGGCAGTTCCGGAGCAGGATTGTGCGAAATCTCGAAATCTTATGTTTGATCCTCTTCGCGCTCTTGACGACAACGGCAAGGGCGGCGGAGGATGCCGCGCCTCAAGATCCGAATCCGGCCGGCGGCATTCAGACCATTTTCCTCAAGAACGGCAACCTGTTGCGCGGCGAAGTGTTGAAGGAACGGGCCGACTCGATTGTCCTGGACGTCGGGTTCACTGTGGTTACCGTGCCGAGCGAGGAGATTGCGCGACGCGAGCACGATGCCGAAGCGGCGAGCCGGCCCGCTCCGCAACAGGGCCGAATTTACTCTGAAGCTGACCAGCGCACCCTCGAGGAGCGGCCGGTCAAGAACCTGGCCGGGGAACTGGGCGAGTCCGTGGCGCTCGTGAGCACTCCCGCCGGCTTGGGCTCCGGGTTCGTCATCAACGACCGGGGCTACGTGGTCACCAACTTTCACGTGCTGGAGGGCGAGCAGGAGATAGACGTAACTATCTTCCGCAGGGGCGATGTGGGCCTGGAGCGGGTCAAGATAAAAGAGGCCAAGATCGTGGCCATCAACCCGTTCAGCGACCTGGCTCTCTTGAAGCTCGATGTGCCGGAAGGGGTCAGTCTCCACTGCGTGGTGCTCGGCTCCAGTGAGGCCGTGCGGGACGGCCAGAGCGTCTTCGCCATAGGAAATCCGTTGGGCCTGGAACGCACCATATCCGAGGGAATCGTCAGCAGCACGCGGCGGAACTTCAACGGCCAGCTTTTCATCCAGACGACCACCCCCCTCAACCCGGGCAACTCCGGGGGCCCCCTGTTCAACCTTCGGGGCGAGGTGATCGGCGTCACCAACATGAAGGCGGGCTTCTTCACCGAAGGGCTGAGCTTTGCCATTCCCGTGGAC
>SDBU01004178.1_pt1 | contig 17887 bp, 16 predicted proteins | sample 2277071 | NCBI WGS metagenome assembly SDBU01 (sample SAMN10397929, study PRJNA504765) | marine sediment metagenome | isolation source: marine sediment core GS08_GC12, 126 cmbsf | place: Arctic Ocean: Gakkel Ridge, Loki's castle | collected 2008 | reverse complement strand
GCACAAGGGTTTGCGGTGAGGCGTACGTCAGTACGCCGCAGCCGGAAACCCGCGGAGAACGCCGAGCAGGGCAAAAAGGGCCATTTATGGATGGACACTAAGTAGGAATAACAACATAGACGGGAAAAGAACAATGCTTATTGTGGGAGAACTTATCAATGCCAGTCGTAAGTCTATCGAAACCGCCATTGAAGCAAAAGATTCAGATGCCATCCAGGAAGTTGCAAGGAATCAGTTTGAGGCCGGAGCGCATTACATTGATGTCAACGCCGGAGTTTTCGTTGATCGAGAGGCGGAATACCTTAAATGGCTGGTGTCAACGGTTCAGTCTACTATAGATGCGCCCTGCTGTATCGACAGCCCTGATCCGGGAGCCATTGAAACTGCTTTGTCTGTTCATAAGGGCACTGCAATGATCAACTCCATCTCCCTTGAAAAAGAGCGCTATGACCAACTTCTGCCGATCCTGGCCGGAACGGATCTCAAGGTGGTAGCGCTGTGTATGAGTGATGAAGGCATGCCCCAAACCGCCGACCAAAGACTCTCCATTGCAGAGCAGTTAATCAATGGGCTGGTAAAAAACGGTATTCCCATTGTAAATATCTACGTAGATCCTCTCGTTCAGCCGATTTCCACCAACGATATGTTCGGGATCGAATTTCTGAACGCTATCGATCTTATCGCAACAACGTTCAAAGGCGTCCATACCATATGCGGCCTTTCGAACATTTCGTACGGTCTCCCGGCCAGAAAGTTTTTAAATCAGATCTTTATGGTCATGGCCATGGTAAAAGGGCTGGATGGTGTCATTATCAATCCCCTTGACGGACAAATGATGGCCAACATTATTGCCACCCAAACCCTTTTAGGAAAGGATGAATATTGCGGAAACTATATTACTGCATATCGTGGAAATCAGTTCGACTTCTAATAACTCACCTGCAACGAGACCTTTGAAAAGTGATACCGGCCGGAAGCACCCGTATTATTCGAATTGACGAATGACCTTTGTTTCGTTACAAACAAGGGGCAAGTAAAAAGAGGTCGTGGGGGGTGGATCGCCATGTGATCGCGTGGACTCTAAATCCACGTAGCCGGGTGCAACTCCCGGACTCCCCACCACCTGTTTTAACGTCATATAGAATCGCGAAGCGATTGTATATTTTGGGGAGGTTTGGAGTTGACACTCACCTGGACAGATATTCAACTCAGGCGACTGCAGGAACTGGATGTCGATGAATCAGAGCTATACAGGCATTTTAAAAGTACTTCTGATCGTGAGCAAACCTTCCAGAGGATGGAAAAAGAGCTGGCAAAGAAAAATCGAGAGTTACTGAAAACTTTTCGCGAAATTCATCTCAGACCCAAGTTGTGCAAACTGGAAAGCAGACTGGTTGACGTCCTTGTGAAATATGGATTTGTTCAGGTTATTACTCCGATTATTATGTCAAAAGGTCATCTTGCCAAAATGTCCATCAGTGAAGACCACCCGCTTGCCTCCCAGATTTACTGGCTTGACAATGGTAAATGCCTGCGTCCCATGCTGGCTCCCCACCTGTACTTTGTCTTTAAGGATCTTCTTCGATTATGGGAAAAGCCTGTCGGTATTTTTGAGGTGGGACCTTGCTTTCGAAAAGAGACTCAAGGCGCCCAGCATTCCAGCGAATTTACCATGCTAAACCTTGCGGAAATGGGATTGCCGAAGGAACAACGGCATGAGAGAATTGCTGAACTCGCCACCGCGGTGGTGGAAGCCGCCGGTGTAGAGGACTATCGGCTAGTAACCGAAACATCTGAAGTTTATGGAGATACCATCGATATTTTGGCTGGCAAAGATCAGGTGGAGGTGGCATCGGCTGCCATGGGTCCCCATCCCCTTGATCGTGCCTGGAAAATAACCGATACATGGGTGGGTATAGGGTTTGGTCTCGAGCGGTTGTTAATGGTCGCAACAAAGAGTAACAGTCTTTCAAAAATGGGAAGGAGCCTGGCATATCTGGACGGGGTGCGTCTAAACATATAGTGTCCATATGGAAAATGATATCAATCCATTCTTCAAATAGATTGAGGGCCATATTGGCCAAATCCTGCCAGGACGGAGTGCTCTTAAAGGAAGAAATTACCTATCTTTTAAGCCTGAACGCAGATGACCCTATGCAGACCCTTTTTCAGACGGCTAGAGAGTTGCGCCGTAAACATTTCGGGGAAAGCATATTCATGTATGGTTTTCTTTATATCAGTACTCACTGCCGCAATGACTGCAATTTTTGCTTTTACCGTAAGTCCAACACGAACTTTCGACGATACAGGAAAAATGAATCGGAAATCCTGGAAGCAGCCGGCAAACTGACAAGTTGGGGGGTACACCTGATCGATTTGACCATGGGAGAAGATCCCTATTACTTAAACAGCGGTGACAACGGTTTTGATGCATTTATCAAACATGTACAATCGGTGCGACAGGCCACCGGTCTGCCGATCATGATCTCACCGGGCGTGCTTCCGGATGATGTTCTAAAAAGGCTGGCAGAGGCCGGGGCCACCTGGTACGCCTGCTATCAGGAAACTCACCAACAGCAACTGTTTAATCGGCTCAGACCCGGACAAAGTTATGATGTTCGGCTGCGCGCTAAGCGTTCGGCGCACCAGATGGGTTTGCTGATAGAAGAAGGTTTGCTCAGAGGTGTAGGGGAGTCTTCCAAGGATGTCGCGGATTCGATATTAGCTATGAGGGCCATTGATGCTGATCAGGTACGCGTAATGAATTTTGTTCCCCAGTGCGGGACTCCCATGGAGAATCAGGCCCCACCGGACCCTTACCAGGAGTTGATAACGATAGCTGTTTTGCGCCTGACTTTCCCTGATAGATTGATTCCTGCCTCGCTGGATGTGGATGGCCTTGCCGGATTAAAGCAGAGGCTGGATGCTGGTGCTAATGTGGTGACTTCTTTAGTGCCGCCAGGCCTGGGTTTAGCCGGAGTCGCCCGGAAAACACTGGATATTGAAAATGGGAAACGAACCAGAGATAACGTGTTGTCTGTTCTGAAATCATGCGGACTGAACGCTGCTTCAAATGTCGAATACCTGTCATGGATCGAAAGACGCAAAGCAGCTGGTTTGCGGGAGTAAACTCAATAAGGGAATCGCGTGATAGTCGCAGTCGTCGGTGGAAATCTTCAAGGCGTTGAGGCCACCTATCTGGCCCACAAAGCCGGATGGGAGGTCATGGTCATTGACAGAAAACCGGTTGTACCGGCGTCAAGTATGTGTGATCGATTTGTCCAAATAGATATAACGTCGGAACAGGACTGGGGTCAGGTACTGAGAGGCGCGGATCTGGTTATTCCAGCTTTGGAAGAAGACAACGCTCTGGAATGCCTCAGCCGCTGGACACGGGCTGAGGGGGTGCCGTTTGTTTTTAATCCGGCGGCCTACAGCATTTCTTCCTCCAAAATAAAATCGGATCAGCTTTTTTCCAAAATCGGTGTTCCAACACCACAACCCTGGCCGGAGTGCGGTTTTCCGGTGATGGCAAAACCAAGTTGCTCCAGCGGCAGTAAGGGAGTCGCAATCATTAACTCCCCAGAAGAGATGAAAGGTTTTGACATTCCGGGAAATTTTACCGGCTCCTTGGTTCTTCAGGAGTTTATGCAGGGTCCTTCGTATTCACTGGAAGTTATTGGCGCTCCCGGCTGTTATACTCCCATTCAGATAACGGACTTAGAAATGGATGCGACCTATGACTGCAAGCGGGTTCTTGCGCCTACAATATTGTCTAGTGATCTTTGCAGGATATTTGAAAAACTTTCAGTCGACATTGCTCAGGCACTGAATCTTCAAGGCATCATGGATGTGGAAGTTATTTTAAACAAGGGCGAGCTGAAGGTGTTGGAAATTGACGCCCGGCTTCCCAGCCAGACCCCGACAGCAGTCTTTTGGTCAAGCGGTCTGAACCTGGTGAAGATGCTTGGAGAGCTATTTATGTTCCCGGATCGACCCTTTCCGCAAATCAAGGCTCTTCGCGGTGTGGTTTACGAACATATCAAGGTCTCTTCCGGTCGAATTGAAGTGGCCGGTGAGCATCTCATGTCCGGAGCCGACCCGCTGCATGTGCAACCCGACTTTTTCGGAGCAGACGAAGCTGTCACGAACTTTACCGAAGGACGAAACAATTGGGTGGCGACGCTGATCATTTCAGCATCTGACCGCCGTCAAGCTTGGGAGAAAAGAACCACGGTCATCGAAACCATTCGCAAACGATTCGGATTAGACGATATGTGTGACTCAACTCCTGATGGACATGAATTGTGACGCGCTTGAAAACCCTTGATATTGCCGGCATCAGTGCCGAACTGGACCGCTACGACACCGAACTTCTCAATAAAACCGGTTGCACGCTGCGGGGTATTGCGTGTCACGCTGCAGGTGTCGAAGAAAAAACTATACAGGATCTTATTGCATCAACCAAAGTCGCAGTGATTCCGATGACCTGCGGTCAAGGTGTCATTGAAGGTTTTGCTAAAACCGTGCAGCAGATTACATCCCATATCGGGTTCAACGCATTTGTTACCCGGCATACCGACGTTGCCGGACTGGACGAGGCCCTTGATAAAAAAGCCGACCTCATTATGCTTTCCGATGATGACCTTTTTGTCGCCATCAATATTAAATCGCGCCGTGTGGTGGACAATACGCCTGCTACGGGAAAAGGTTATGCTGCGGGTTTGAACTTGATGACCGGTGGTGTTAAAGATAAAAGAGTTTTGGTGATCGGTTGCGGTCCTGTGGGCCGGAGCGCAGCCGTCGATCTGGTGCGTCTGGGTTCCGAAGTATCTGTTTATGACATAAAGCCGGAGTGCTGCCAGGAGCTTGCACGGGAAATTAGGAACTCGCTGAATGCAAACATCGGTATCGAAAAAGAATTGAATACGGCGTTGCTCAGTCACCGGTGTATCATCGACGCTTCTCCCGGGGCCGGCATTATCCATGAAAATCATATCGCACGGGATACGTACATCAGCGCTCCCGGTATGCCGTCAGGAATGCGTACGAAGGCACGGGTTAAAATATCCGACCGGTTCTTACATGATCCGCTTCAGATCGGCGTTGCCACGATGATTGTGGAAGCTGTCAAAGCGTGAAACGGCGATGAGCAGGATTTTACATTTTATATTTAGATTAGCCACCAAGGCACAAAGACACAAAGGATGAATATTAAAAATATCTTTGTGCCTTCGTGTCTTGGTGGCAGAATTCTTAAAAACCATAATCCGAAAGTTTTAAGGAATGGAACCGAAAGAAAACGTCAAAAAGCCTAGCAAAAGATACTATCGTAAACGGGTAGAGCTTTTCCGGCTTCTTGATAAAATAAAACTGTGGCCGTCGAGAACGGGCATCCTGCATGGCATCAAAACCATTGAAAAAATGGGAGATCAGGCCCAAATTACAACGCATTGCAACAAAACCTTTATGGTCAATAATTCAAGAAACAGCCGTGCAGTTCGGTGGCTTCGAAATAAATGGTTTAAGGGGGTGTGCGGAACCTGCAGGGTGCCGGCCTGGAAGTTAGACAAATATTCATCGACCCTGTTCAAGCGTCACTATGGATCATCGCTCCTTAGCGAGGACGAACAGAAAAACTATAACAAAAAGTGAAAAGGGTGTAGTGAAGCTCCCCGCCCTGAAGGGCGGGGTAGAAGGGAGTCTGCCGGTCAAAAGCTTGATCGAATCGGCATATGATTATTCGTTTTACAGGATTTGGACTCTACTGATTTGCAGGAAATAGGGAATCTTGTTTATTTCTCAACATATCTCTTGGCAATAAATCGCTCAACTTAGGTTTTAGTGGACATCTTGATGTTTCGAAATATTATATTCTCTGGCCAGTGCCTTGTCAAACCGGGCCATTCTCGAATCACAATTCTTTCGTGAGCACAACTGGCAGGTGTAAAATGGCAGGTCAGTGGGAAAGTAGATTCCCGATATCGACTTGGTCGGAACCATGAAAAGATTTTCCGTCACCATTACTCCTATGGCGGTTTCCACATCTCCAAGGATTGAAAACAGGGGCTTTTGCTCCTCAATCGGCCAGTCGGACAGAGATCCCGGGGACATACTGGACAAGCCATTTATCGCATACTTGGACATCAATTTGCATTCCAAATATTTTTGTGTTGTAGACAGGGCTACATTTCCAATGGTATCCAGATAGTACTGGTCCAGGATATCCCCGCAATCTCTAATTTTTTTTTCCAGCTGATTTCCGATGCTGATGACGTATGGAAAAACCCGGTTTACCTTATCTAGCAGTTTTCGTAAAACACGACCCGTCAAGCGTATGCCGTCTATAATTACGGCATCTTCAAGCTTTGACTCGATATAGCTAGCCTTATACGTTGCCCGAGGCTTAATGAGTGGCTGTGCAGTTTCTATAAGGGTTTTGACACGAGGCCAGTCACCGCATTGCTCTGAATGCAGTCTTCTTTTGATTTCTCCCAAATCCTGATGAACAGGAATGGATTCCAGCTTTTCCATGGGCATTTTTCCCCAAAGGCGTCAAATGGAGGAGGTTTAGGTATGAAGCAAGAAGGATTCAAGACCCATCGCTAGTAAACATCCACAATCTTTTTTTCCGCATTAGAGTCTATTTTTTCCATTCGGCGTCGCCCGAAACCAAGCCCTTAAACCGCTCTCTAATCAGGAAGTCCTGCTCTTTTGAAAATACCGCCGGATTATCATTGGAAAGGATCTCATGGGCCTGTTTCATGGCGCGTGTGTGTGCATCGGGCCGCCCTTCATCCTCCCAGATCCTACGCACATTGCGAGTTGCAATCTTCGGGAGATATGTTCCGTTACGCATATTCTTGACGGTATGCGGATGCGTGAGGTAGCTTCCTCCCGGGCCGGTTTCCTTGATGACGTCCAGTGCGATATCATCATCGCTAAATTCAATTCCACGCTTAAGTCTTTTAAGCATGAGGCTGATTTCATTATCGATGACCGCCTTGCCGAAGTCAAATGCCATCAGGCCGCTGATAAGTCCTCCTTCATTAAACATGTCGGTACCGCAAAGGAGAGCCGCAGTTGCGCTCAGACCGGTTTCATAGCCGGATTGCGCGTCATCCATATGGGAATTGGTCAGGCCGACATATCCACCAGAAGGAATATTATAATATTGCGCCATCTGGGTGTGAGCCATCTGCAAGATACCGGTTTCAATACCACCGGAAACGAAATCGGCTGTTCTCATATCGCTCACCGTTGACAAAACAGAATAAATAGAGGGTGCCCCCGGTCGAATCATCTGAATGAAAACATTTAATGCTAAAAATTCGGCGTTTCCAAGGGTCAGGGTTCCCATCAGGGTCATGGGCGAAGTCATGCCCGCATTGGGAGCAATGGTTCCGTAGACGGAAAATCCTTTTCCGGCAAGATAGATAATGCATTCGGTGGATTCCACATCCATTGTCAGTGGAGAAATCATGGGACAGTAATGATGAGTGATGATGGGCCGCTTTTTATACGCCTCCTCACCACCTGCAACCAGGTATCCCAATGCGAGAATCTGAAAAAGTTCCTTTACATTCCGAGTAGTTCCTCGAATGGGCTTGAGGCAGTTTTTCAGGGCCGGATAAAACCGTGAAAGGCTGAACATACCATCAGGGGCGTCATCGGCAAGGGTCGATATTGAAAAGACATCGTATCCGGGCAATTCATTGATCAAAAACGCGATATTGGCGATGTCGGTTGATGTTGACGGGCGTTCTCTCCCTGTCAAGGGATCAATGATATTTGGAGCAGAGCTTGCCGTGACCATCAAAGGACTGTCATTGGGGATTGTCCGGTCAAACTGCGGATCGCGGCCCCAGAATGTAAACGAGGGAGCGAACCCGGCTTGAAATTCATCTACAATGCCGGTGGGAAGCTTCACGATCGTGGAGCTGGCGTCAACTTTGCAGCCGTGTCTGGCAAAAATACTCCGGGCTTTTTCATTTCTCACAAGGATACCAATTTCCGCCAGGATCTCGAGAGAAGACTCATGGATCTGGTCGATTTCTTTGATGGTAAAAAATTTTGAAAATTTCATTTTCGCTACCCCTCAATGATTAAATATCGGCAAAAACTCCTATAAACTTAAGATCCTCGTATAAGTTACTGGCTATTTTTCGGTCTGTTTTGAAAGGTATAGTAGGATCTGCATAACGCAAAAGCGAGGCAGTTGTTCTTCCTTTTCCAAGAAAGACGATATCGTGCGGATTGATCAGGACTGCTGCTGGTTGGGCAATGTGTCTTTTTAGTTGAGGATGTTTTAGAACGCTGTCCTGGTAATTAAACTCTTTATCGATCCATTCCTGACGGAATACCCCACCCCCAAAGGTTCTATCCACAACGCCCTTTTCATCAAGGAAGTCGAGGACACGGCGGATGGTCATTTCATACACACCCGAAAACTTGCTCAGAGAAGTAACCTTAATGGTGGTGCCTCACTTGATAAGTCTCAGAATACGTTGTTGTCGCTCAACCGGGAGTAATGGCTCCGTGAGTTATATCGAATGTATTCGATTTTGCACTACCTTCATATTTTCTATCTAAGGCTGTTCGACAGCGTTGTCAAGTGTTTTTATGAAACATGCTATTTTTACTGTGAACCTCGTTCAGTAGTGTCAATTTGATTTAAATGTTGTTATAGAATTTGGAAAGCTGTTATAAGGAAGTTCAAGCAGCATTAGAGATCAAAATAAGAATCTCTCCTAAAATCCCAATCCATATTTTTCTTGACTTTATTGCTGTTTTTTCATTATTCGAGGGGTCTGTTCAGGTGCTAGATCAGCGCTTAAAACCTAAATTGATTAAATTTTTCTCAATTTAGTTTTTCAAAGGTCTCGAAGGCGAGACCTTTGAACTGCACAGCGAGCGCATTCCCCGCAACTTGACGTAGCGCAGCGAAGATCCCGCAAATCGGGGCTGCGGGGTTAACGAGCGAATCAAAAAACAGACGGAATTCCTTACAGTCGCTGCGAAGCACTGCCGCACGGCAGAACATTCCCTCAAAGCTTGATGGAGCGTAGCGGAAATCCCGCTCAGCGGGGCTGCAGGGTTCTTCAATTGGATCCACCGAAGGTGGACCCGCAAGGGCGAGGGGCATGGACGCCCCCCTTTTTGCTTACGCCCCTTTCAAGGCCGCATTCAGAATTTTTTTCTTTGGCAAAACCTACCTGCCTTTCTAACCCCCATATTAGGATTTTCGCTAAATTCCAAGGCAATACGACATGTTCAGAAAAAGAGAGATACTATTTAAACATTAATAATTTAGAAATTTATTATTTAGGTGTTTACATTTAAGATATTAAGGTGTATGAATGCCCGATAAACATAAAACAAAGGGATTGAGATAATGGCTACTGAAGATAAATGGGATAACGAGGGGCAGTATACCAAGAAGCGCATCATGCATTACGAACAGATATTTGGCGAAGGGTATATCAGTGCCGGCGGACACATGATGACGGAGCAGATGTGTCTACCAATGCAAAATCTCAAAAAAGATGCCCGCGTTCTGGATATCGGAAGCGGCATTGGCGGCCCCGCATTTTATTTGGAGTCTCAATACGATTGCAGCCTTACCGGCGTTGATCTTTGTAGTGATATTTTCACTATGGCAACGGAAAGAGCAGTCACAAGGGGAAGCAAGGTGAATTTCATGTGCGGGGACATCCTGAACATGGATTTTACCTCCAAGTCTTTTGATGTCATCATGAGCCGCGACACGCTCCTTCATCTCCCGGAGGCTAAAAAACGCGAGCTTTTTGCGAAATGCATCCAATGGCTCGACGACAACGGCGAGATAATCATCGGAGATTATTGCCGGCGTCCCAGAAACGAGGAAATTTGCGAGTCTTTTAAAGAGTACATACTCGATCGCGGATATGACCTGCACGAGCCTTTGGTATACGGAAAACTGCTGGAGGATGCAGGTTTCAAGCAGGTAGAAGCAAAGGACGTTTCCATTGATTTTCTCGAGATGCTTGAGACTGAACTGGAGCGATTTCGAAATAATGGCCATCAGCTGTCAGAGAACCTTACAAAGGATGACCGTGAAAGCATCGAAAAGAGTTGGCTTACAAAAATTGAGTGGGTTCGCAGCGGTGACATGAGGAAAGGTATCCTGTTTGGCAGACAGGGATAGCCGGGTGTTTTAGTTAGTGTCCATCCATAAATGGTCTTTTTGCCCAATCTTCCGTCTTCGCAATAGCTACGACGGGACAACCTGCGTTATGCTCAAAAAATAATCCTTGGAATATCAACTATATGCACCCTAAGTGCATTTCCTGCGGGGCACCTGCGGTTATTTTTTTCGCATGCCTTCCGTCTTCGCCTGAAGGCTACGCCGGACAAGTGATATTGAACAAAAATCCTCAGTTATGGATGGACACTAGTTAGGGATCTTTTCGTATTATTTTGAGTAATTAACTCCGTATCAATCTAGCGATGGTGTAAAGGATGATAATTTTAACAAATGAAGAAAAAGCTATTGTCAACGCTATAAAACAGCTAAGCGATGAAGCAGGTTCACATTCTCCAAGCATATTTACAATTGCTGAAGAGTTGCCCCAACTGGAGATAAAAGTAGATGCGTGTTTTTTATCCAATCCATATGCTACGGCTTTGGTTTTGGATAACTTTATAAAGGAGTTAATCCATACCGACAAGTTCAGCAAAGTAATAGAGTTTTATCCCTCCCAAAATCAGGTGATAGCTAACGTTTTATCAAACCATTTGAATGTGCCGGCAAAAAATATATTTATTGGAAATGGGGCGACTGAAATCATTCAAGCGGTTCTTCAAAACTTCACAACGCGGAAAATAATTGTCAACATCCCTACATTCTCACCATATTATGAGTTTGTGAAAAGCGGCGTAGAAGTTGTTTTTGACGAACTCAATCAAGATGACAATTTGAGGATAAATATTGAAAAGTATATTCAGCTTGTCGAAAAAGAAAAGCCGGATACGATTGTATTGATCAATCCTAACAACCCCAGTGGGGGATATATTAACCTGGCAGATATTAAATACCTTTTGAATCAATTGCGGTGGGTTGAAAATATCATCATTGACGAGAGCTTTATTCATTTTGCCCATGAAGATGAGGCGTATGCAATAAAAAGTGCAACAATGATGACAAAAGAATTTAAAAATCTAATAATTGTCAAAAGCATGACCAAAGATTTCGGGATAGCTGGCATTCGTGCTGGATATGCGGTTATGAATAAAGAAAAAGTCAATTGTTTGCTCCGATATGGTCATCTTTGGAATGTGTCTGGATTAGCTGAATATTTTTTCAGACTATATGTGCAGGATGAATTTCAAAAAAAATATGAAAAAGTACGTATTCGTTATATTCAGGAAGCTAAACATTTATTTTCTGAATTAGCAGCTATAGCGGGTCTTAAAGTCTATCCAAGCATGGCAAATTTCATCTTAGTTGAGTTGACGAACGGTGCGATGTCCTCTGATTTCGTTTCAAAATTATTAATTAAATATGGTGTCTACATCCGAGACTGCTCTGACAAAATAGGGCTTGACGGAGAATATGTTCGGATTGCTTCAAGAACGCTATCCGAAAATGAGATAATTGTGTCCTCGGTAAAAGATGTTCTTCAAAATGAGAATATCCGTGAGAACTTGCGAATGCTCTCCGCTGCCTAAATATGAAAAGGAATTTAGTATTATGTACAATAATGATAATGAACGACTAATTTTCTGGAAACAACAAAACGATGATGCGACAGGTATGATGTGCAATCCTGATGCACCGCGGTTGGACTATTCCGACAGAACTGAAATTATCAACGCTTTACCTGATCTAAAAGGAAAACAAATATTGGAGCTGGCAGCCGGCATTGGTAGGTTTACTACATATTTTGCTTCGGTGGCCGAACATGTCACCGCTATAGATTTCGTAGATAAATTTATAGAAAAAAACAAAAGAGAGTGTTCAAATTGTTTTAATACTACTCATCTGGTTGCAGATGTGATGGACTTAAATTTCGAAAATGAATGTTTTGATTTTGTTTTTATTAACTGGCTGTTTATGTATCTAATGGATGATGAAATCCGCATACTGGGCGAACGGATAAATCAATGGCTTAAACCGGAAGGGTTATTTTTTTTCAGGGAGAGTTGCGTCAGTAGTTCAAACCCGAATAGGGCTCATGCGAGCACTCAATATAGAGACCCCAAGTTTTACGCCGACCTATTGATGTCAAATTTTATCCTTTTGTCCCAGGGGAATGTTGCGATTTATGAACGGAATTACGGAAATCCCAATCAATGCTGGTGGCTATACCAAAAAAATCTGAACTGCAACAGCGAGCGTATCCCCCGTCCCGCTTTGGGCGGAACTACGGAGTTAGCTTGCCCGGTTAAATCCTTCGAAGAAGGGCCGCAAAGCGGCATTTAACAGGGCGAGCGAATCAAAAAATTGGTAGAATACCTTACAGTCGCTGCGAAGCGCTGCTGCAAGGCAGAACATTGCCTGTCCCGCTTTTAGCGATACTGCAGGGAGCTTCAAAGGAACCCTATAATTTGATATAAACACTTCACCGCACGCCCTGCCCAGGCAACCCCATTGTCTCGCCGACCAAAGAATTGTTCCCTTTCCGGCGACATCCTTTGCTTTTTTCATTAAGACATAGTGAAAAAGCTGGCCCACAACTTAATTAGGCCCTGTTAAAAATCCGTTTAGGCAACAAATCATTTGACAATTGTTTTTTGAATATATATCGATGGCAAGAGACGCGTTGTGGAGTAATGGATGTATACTGAAAATGAATTGCTAATTAAGGAAATCGTAGGCGCGATCCGCAAGTTTGTTCGAGCTGTATCGCTCGACGCCTATAAGATGAGCAAACAATACAACCTGACAGGACCGCAAAGTATGATATTAAGGACCCTGGTCAAAGGCGGCCCCCTTCCATCGGCATCTTTGAGCCGCAGGCTATACGTTACACCCGCCAACATTACAGGTATCGTGGATCGCCTGGAAAAAAGGGGACTGGTGAAACGGGTCAGTAAAGAGGGAGATCGCCGGGTTGCGTTGATTGCGCTGACGGAAAGCGGTGAGGAACTGAGCAAATCATTACCTGATCCGCTCGAAAAGAAATTAATCTACGAACTTGCCGACCTGGAAACGGAGCATGTTCGCATACTCGCCTTGGTGATGAATCAAATTCTTAACCTGATAGACGCCAAGGGTGTCGACAATGCATTTCTGGAGTTACATCAGAGCGCAAAACCCGAACACAACAACCTGGATCACCATGAATCGTAAATCTGTCCGCTAACCGCCCGCTATGAAATATCATAGTCCCTCAAGATTAATCGTTTTTGATATGGATGGGGTTATTGTTGATGTCTCAGGGTCATACCGGGAGACTGTAAGACAAACCGCCAGATTATTTTTCAGAGAGGCCGGTTCATGGCAGGATCTTCCAGACCCCTTGTTTCCCTTAACAGATCTTGCCATAGTTAAACAAAGCGGGGGACTCAATAATGATTGGGACTTGACCTTTTTGGTCATTGATCTTTTATTCACTTTGGTAGAGGGCATACCGGAGCATAATGACTCCAACCCCTGGTCCAGGTATACTAAAACTATCCGTCGTTGTGACGTTGCCGCCCTGGCTCGATTTCTAAACTCCACCCAAAGACCGCTAACCACCCTGCTGGAAAGAAATGGAAAACGAAAGCACGAATTCATCACCGGCCTTTACACCGGCGATGTTGGGAGCGGAAATATTATAAAGCAGATTTTTCAGGAGATGTATCTTGGAAAGGACCTGTTTGAATCCACCTACGGCATCCCGGCCAAAGTGTATTATGAAGAGGGCTATATCAACAGAGAAAAACTTCTTGTCGACACGCCCATTCTCGAAGGCCTCTCAAAACGCAATATTCTGGCCATTGCTACAGGACGGCCCAAAGCCGAGGCAGACTATCCGTTAGATTTTTTCGGTCTCAGAAAATTTTTCTCGTCTGTCATCACACTGGACGATTGCCTTGAAGAAGAGCATCGAATATTCGAGCAGAAAAATATAAACGTATCGCTCAGCAAACCGAATCCCTATATGCTGGATGCCGTTGCAGGGACCTTCAAATCTCAGGTTTCAGAATTCTATTACATCGGAGATATGCCTGATGATATGGTGGCGGCTTCGAGGTCTATGACGGAATTTGTCAGGATCGGCATTCTGATCTCATCCTCTGAAAAAGATGCGCTCAGACAAGACCTGCTGCGGGCCGGTGCAGATTATATTATAGAAGATTTTGAGGAATTAAAGGGTATAATAGAGTCCAAAAATCGCTGATTTACAATTTAGAGTAAATTTCAAAAATACGTTCCGATTAAATGAGCGGAAAGATTCTTTTTCTCTCGCAAAGGCGCAAAGTTCGCAAAGATTCTTCTTTTTTCTTAGCGTCTTTGCGCCTTTGCAGGAGAATTATTTTTCAAGCTATTGGTTAGATCCAAGCGAGATAACGGAATGGAATTATAACAACCGCTATAGTTCAAAAATATTTGATCAGTTGATCAACTCGAAGAACACCATCAAAACCAAGCCTTTCATCCCCTACATTTCAGCGGCGAGCCCCTCCTGACGTCCGCCGGTCTTCTTTGAGACGATTTTCAAAATTCCCAGCATTATCAGGACGATTACAATAATAACAGTACACATGGCATTGGCACTGGCGGTCCAGCCGTCGTTATCGAGCATTATTATTTCTATGGCTGCCAGATGAACTGTAGCGGAAACAAGAAAAATGACCGCGCTGATAGTGGTCATGGCTCGCATGAAAAAATAAACAAAGTTTTGAAAAAAGGCAACCCGTGCGAGCGGAAATATAATATTAAAAAACGTTCTGAGCGTATCCCCGCCCAAACTTATGGATGCTTCCTCTATCGATGGATCAATATTTCTTAAATTGGAAATACTCGACAGTACACCCAGGGTAAAATTGCAAACAATGATATTGATGACGATGATCCAGGGTGTCCCATAGAAAAAATAATAGGGCTTATTAAAAGCGAGGATATACCCCAATCCCATCACCAAGCCGGGAATCGCTGCCGGCATCACGGACAATAGATAGATGAATTGTTTGAAAAAGGGTTTTCGTGTTTCCATGACATAGCCGGCGACAAGGGTAAGAAATGATCCGCCCACACCGACAAGCAGAGCAATCCATACGCTGGTCCATATGGCGGAATATCCGGCGATGGATGGAAAATGGTAATGGGCAAGCGTCAGGGTCCAGTCATAGGGCCATACTTTAACAAAAGAACCGATAATCACCGTGGCAAAAACAGCAATAATTGAAAAGGATATTAGGCAGCAATACAGGGTAAATGATATCTTTTTCAGGGGCCTTGAAGGCGGAATAACGGGGCTTGCGGCACCGCTGATCATGGCAAAGGTTTTACGGGAAACATAATAATTGAAAATAAATGCCATGAGAGAGGGCACCAGAAGAATAATGCTGATGGTGGCACCCAGGTCAAACCGATAAAGGCTCGTTACCTGAGCGTAAATTTCGGTGGCCAGCACATTATAGTTGCCTCCGATGACCACGGGATTCCCGAAATCCGTAATCGTCAGGTTAAAGGTTAAGGCGGCAGCGCTGAAGATGCCGTATTTTGCAGAAGGGAGCGTTATCCTGGTAAATACTTTGAACGGTGTTGCTCCCAGACTTTCCGCTGCCTCGTCCAAGCGGATGTCAACCGCCGCAAGTGTCGTATACAAAATTACGAAAGCATGGGGGAGGCAATAGAGAACTTCGGAAACAATAATTCCGGTTGAGCCGTAAATATTCCAGTCGATCTTCAGCAGATGAGCCGTAATCAATCCGTTTCGGCCGAAAAGATAAATAAGGGCCAGTGCCTGAATAATGGATGGCGCCACCAGCGGCATCATGATGATATTTCTGAAGATCGTTTTTCCGGAAATCGTCGTGCGGGTCATGGCATAGGCAAAAAAGAAAACGATGACGGTTACAATGATCGTGGTGGCGGCAGATACATAAAGACTGTGCCAGAGGGCGTTTAAGGTATATGTCGTGGTAAAATATTTATGAAAATTCGCCAGGGTGAAATTTGCAAGACCAAACTGGCCGCCTTTGAAAAAACTTAACTTCAGGATGGACCAGATGGGGAAAAGCATAAAAAAGAAGAGCAGCAGGGCGATGAAAATGGTCACCGTGGGAATGATAAACCGGTCGATCTCCATTCTTGTGGAGGAAAGCCCATATTCCAACGGCACGGCCATGTCTTTTGAGGTGGCATTCATTTATCGTAAGCGTTCACAGGTTCAGAGTTCACCGTTCAGGGTTACCTTTCTTTCGTTGATCTTGTCCGTAGGCGATCACAGGTTCAGGGTTTAGAAGTTCGGGATTTCTTTTTCTTTGTTAACCTTTACTAACCCTGAACCTTGACCCTGGTCGACTACGGCACCGCCAAGGGCGGGTAAACCTTTGAACCCTGAACCCCGAACCCGTGAACGGTTTCCATTTATCCTTGTCTGAAACTAAATTAACTTTCTGAACAGTTCGGTATATATGTGGAAAGCATCGGGGGGAAAATACAGTTTCATTTTATCCTTTCTTTTGAGACCGATCTTTTCAAACTCCTTTTCAGGCAGATCGACCAGCATTTCTTCCCCTTCAAGGAAAAAGGTTATTCTCACCACCGCGCCCAGAAAATTAATAACCTCGGCGGTAACTTCAACCACGTTGGAAGGTACACAAAGATCCTCAGAGACGGTCACTCCCACGATCTCGATATTTTCAGGTCGAATGGCAAGATAAACCGTTTCCTTTTCAACATCCACAATGTTTGCGACCATAAATTCGTGACGGCCGAAATGCATTTTCCCATTCTTTTTGGTGGCGGAAATAAAATTGGAAGTTCCCACAAATTCAGCGATGAAACTGGTTTTGGGTTCTTTGTAAATTTCCCAGGGGGACCCGATCTGTCTGAATTCACCATCTCTCATAATAACCACCCGATCGGCCAGGGCCAGGGCTTCTTCCTGGTCATGGGTTACATAAATCATGGTGATGCCCAGTTCTTCCTGCAGCCGCTTAATAACGGTCCTGAGGCGGATGCGTATTTTCGCATCAAGGGCACTTAAAGGTTCGTCCAGAAGAAGAACATTCGGGTCTATGGCCAGTGCTCTGCCAAGGGCAACCCGTTGCTGCTGCCCGCCGCTGAGCTGTGAAGGATAATGGCCCTCCCATCCGATCAGACCGATCAGCTTTAATATATCATCGACCTTTTCAGCGATGAGTTTTTTAGGCATTTTTCGCATCTTTAAACCGAAGGCGATGTTTTGAGCGACCGTCATATTCGGAAAAAGGGCATAAGACTGAAAAACAATTCCAAAGTCTCTTTTCTGCGGAATTACATCATTAATTATTTTTCCATCGTAAATAATATTTCCGGATGTTACCTGTTCAAATCCGGTGATCATTCTGAGAATGGTGGTTTTTCCGCATCCGCTTGGACCTAAAAAGCAAAGAAACTCACCCGGTTCAATTTCAAGACTGACATTGTTGACGGCAATGAGCGATCCGAAATGTTTGCTTAAATTTTCTAAAATCAGCTTTTTAGACATCGTTACATAGTCATGATTTTTTAAATGCTCACCAAAAAGAAGCTCCATCAATCCTCAGCGAGAATTGATGAAGCTTTTTGTAGTATGTCGATACTATTTAGTTTCCATCCATAAATGGTTATTTTTCCGATGAGCGGCGTTCTCCGCGGGTTTCCACCCTCGACGTACTAAAGTACGCCTCGGGCGAAAACCCTTGTGCGGCCTTGCTCATCAAAAAA
>SDBU01004177.1_pt1 | contig 17891 bp, 23 predicted proteins | sample 2277071 | NCBI WGS metagenome assembly SDBU01 (sample SAMN10397929, study PRJNA504765) | marine sediment metagenome | isolation source: marine sediment core GS08_GC12, 126 cmbsf | place: Arctic Ocean: Gakkel Ridge, Loki's castle | collected 2008 | reverse complement strand
GCACAAGGAGGAGGCGTGGGAGTTCGCAAAATGGTGGACATCAGCTGAGGTGCAAGCTCGTTTTGGCCAAGAGATTGAGGCTCTGTTGGGTGTGGAGGCTAGGTGGAATACAGCCAATGTTGAAGCCTTAAGTATGTTAGCTTGGCCAGAGGATGACATTAGAAATGTCTTAGAACAATGGAAATGGTTTAAGGAAATGCAGTTAGTTCCAGGGGGATATTTTACTTCCCGTCATATTGGCTTTGCTTGGAATAAAGTAGTCGTTTCGGGCCTTAATGCCAGAGAGGCTCTTGAGGACGCGGTAAAGGCAATTAACAGGGAACTTCTAAGGAAAATGGAGGAATTTAGGCTGGTGGGAAAGGAAAAAATTGAGGAGTTAGAGAGAGAATATGGAGAAAAAAGTAGATAAGGAGAGTAAACCTATAAAAGCTATAAAAAAATGGGTAGGAAAGTATGGAATCTCCTATCTTTTTATGCTTCCTTACGGAGTCCTATTTATTGTCTTCATTATTATTCCCGTAATTACCTCTATTGGCTTAAGCTTTACTTATTTCAATGTCTTAGAGCCTCCCCGTTGGATAGGATGGACTAACTATAAGTTATTATTTCTTGAAGACGAAGTTTGGTTAATCGCTATTAAGAATACTTTTGTTTTTGCCTTAATTACCGGGCCAGGTAGCATGATTGCCTCTTTTGTCTTCGCCTGGCTGATCAATAGATTGCGTTACAGAACAGCCTGGACCCTTGCTTTCTATGCTCCTTCCATTGTTAGTGGAATTGCCATGAGCATAGTCTGGATGTATATACTTTCAGGTGACCGCTACGGACTTTTGAATCACTACTTAATGGAACTAGGTATTTTGAATGAGCCTTTCCTTTGGCTGGAAAACGTAAGAAGTATGCTTCCTTCTGTAATGATTGTTACTCTCTGGATGAGTATGGGTACAGGTTTCTTGGTCTTCTTGGCCGGTTTGCAGAATGTTCCTCAGGTCCTTTACGAGGTAGGCAAGGTTGATGGAATAGAGAATAGATTTCAGGAAGTCTGGTATATTACCTTGCCCCTTATTAAGCCGCAGCTTCTGTTTGGGGCAGTGATGGCTATTGTTAACTCTTTTGCCGTCTTCGATATAGCTATGCAATTAACCGGTTTTCCCAGTCCTCAATATGCTACCCACACTATCGTAGGTCATCTTTATGACTATGGTTTTGTCCGCTTTGAAATGGGCTATGCCTCTGCCATCGCTGTTGTTCTTTTTGGTCTCACTTTCGGTTTGTCCAGAATAATGATGAGAATTTTTTCTACCCACGGTGCTTATTGAGATTTAGAGGAGATGTTCCATGGATAAGAAGAGCAGAAAAAAAAAGATACGCTTTAATCCTGTTTATCTTATATTAATTCCTTTGGCTTTCTTTTTTGCACTTCCTATTATTTATCTGGTGTCCACCGCTTTTAAACCTATCGAGGAGCTTTTCTTGTTTCCTCCGCAGTTTTTTGTCCGACGCCCAACATTGGAAAACTTTTCCAGTCTTCTGATGGCCACCGCGGGAACCTGGATCCCATTTTCTCGTTACCTTTTTAATTCTGTTTTTGTTACTATAACGACCGTTTTTGTGAATGTTTTAATAGCTACTATGATTGCCTATCCCTTGGCCAAGCATAAGGTACCGGGGAAGAATATTATCTTCATGGTAATTATAGGGGCTTTGATGTTTGCTCCCCAAGTAACAGGACTTCCCAAGTATATTGTGATAAATAAACTAGGTCTTATTGATACCTACGGAGCATTGACACTTCCCGCTATGGTTACCGCCTATAGTCCATTTTTGATGAAACAGTTTATGGAACAGGTTCCCGACCAGCTCATAGAAGCAACTAAATTAGATGGAGCCTCTGAATGGCAGATATTTTGGTATGTTATGGTACCCATGGTTAAGCCAGCTTTAGCTACCTTATTCCTTTTTCAATTTATTGCTGTCTGGAACAATTACAGTGATGCTCTCATATACACACGTAGTGAAGCCATGAAGACTTTGCCTCTGGCTATTCAGACTATAGCTGGTGGTCCTGGAGTAGTAGCCAGACAAGGTGCGGTGGCTGCAGCTGCTTTTTTAACTACTTTACCAGTGATTATTATCTTTATCTTGGTGCAAAAACAGGTAATTCAAAGCATGGCTTATTCTGGTATTAAGGCATAAGGATGACAAGAAAGGGCAGATGAGATGGGATTAAAAAGGATCAGCAAAGAAACAATGATAGTAATGATGGGGCTTTTTTTTCTTGTCGTTACAGACCCTCTTTACGCTGTTCAAAAGATGGGATATATCCTTGATCAGGAAGGCAAAAAGATTCCTTCCCCTCTTAGCTATACTCTTTATAAGACAATTGATGGCGCAGATTACGAATGTGGTTCCTTTGCTCTCCCCAAAGATATCTTTATCGATAAAAAGGAGAATTTGTTTGTAGCTGACACCGGTAATAACCGTGTTCTCAAGTTTGATAGATTGGGCAACTTTGTTCGAGCTTTCGGAAGCGAGGAAAAATTGAATGAGCCGGAAGGGGTCTTCGTGGATGGCAAAGGTGATCTTTATGTGGCCGACACCGGTAATAATCGTATCCTAAAATTTGATACGGATGGGCATCTCTTAAAAGAATATAAAAGGCCAACTTCTGCTCTTTTTAGAGAAGTTTATTTTTCTCCTGTCAAATTAGTTGTTGATGCTCGAGGCTATTTGTATATAGTTAATAGCGGAACTCTACGGGGTCTTATCGTTCTTGATGGGAAGGGAATCTTTAGAGGTTATTTTGCTCCCATTCGCCTTGGTTTTAGTTTGACTAGACTCTTCTTCCAGCTTTTTGCCACAAAGGAGCAAAAAGAGGACCTAAGAACCCGTCGCAATCCTCGTTCTTATTCTAATATCGACATCGATGATTCAGGATTTCTGTATGCTCTTTCGCAATATCTTGAAAAAGACCAGATTAAGAAAATTACTCCAGTAGGAACAAACGTCTATCCCACAAAATTCTACGGAGAAGCTCAAGTAGTAGAGGAGCAAAGAAGGATTCTTCCTCGTTTCATCGATATCGCTATAAATGAATTTGGTGTTATATCCGTTCTTAATGCCTCTTCGGGGAAAGTTTATCAATACGACCAGGAGGGAAATCTGTTGACCATTTTGGGCGGATGGGCAGAGCAAAAGGATCCATCGGAATATCCAATTAGTATAGCTACAGACAAAAAAGGAGCTCTTTACGTTCTTGATAACACAGAGGCAATTATTAAGATTTTTCACCCCACGGAACTTACTCATCTGATCCATCAAGCTGTCAAGCTTTACTTTGACGGCAAATATTATGAGGCAGAGAATCTCTGGAAGGAAATAGCCAAGAGAAACAGTAATTTTGCTTTTGCTCACATTGGTTTAGGAAAAGCTCTTTTGAAGCGTGGCCAATATCTTGAGGCCATGGAAGAATTCGAATACGCTAAAGATAAAGATGGATTCTCTAAGGCTTTTATGGAATATCGTCATATTTGGTTGAGAAAACATTTTGGCTGGGTTGCTTTTTGGGTTCTAATAGGAATAGTAAGTTTAATTTTACTTCCTAAGTTAATGTCGAAACTGGTTAAGAAATATGGGAAAAAGACAGGTAGCTTCCTAAGAACCTTTGGATATCTCTTTAAAATATTAATTAACCCGCAAGAAACCTTAGACGACGTAAAGAAAGCTAATTTGTTTTCTGCCCTTCTCTTTGTCCTATTATACTTTTTGATTACTTATTTAAAAATTTTGTTTACCAGCTTCCATTTTTCTACCTTCGACCCAGAGAGAACGTCCTTTTTTATGGAATCCTTGAAATTGTTTCTTCCCTGGGTCACATGGGTTTTTGCGAGTTATGGTGTGAGTGCGATTTTCGATGGTGAGGGAACATTTAGAAGTATATTTATATCTAGTGTACTTTGTCTTTCTCCTTATATTATTTTTTCCGTTCCCCTGTCTTTACTATCACGTGTCCTAGTCTTAGAGCAACTAGGATATTATAATTTCTTAAAGTATTTCATCTATGCCTGGATTATATTTCTTTTCTTTTCTCAAGTTAAAGTCGTCCATAAATTTTCTGTAAAAAAAGCGTTGGGAGTTTCCCTTTTAAACGTCGCTGGAATAGGTATACTCTGGGTCGGTGTAGCATTAATTTATGTTTTAACTTATCAGATATTTGATTTTATTAACCAGATTATTTTGGAAATATCTATTTTAGATTATTGAAGGAAGTTTTAAATGTGGGAAAAAATCAAGGCAAAAATTTTTGTGCTGATTTCATTTGTGCTTTCATTGACCTGTTTCTCGCTTTCAGCCATTGGCCATACTATCCCCCCGGGATTTGAGTTGGTGACGGCGAACCCGATTTTAAAGCTTTACATAAACAGGAAAAACTCTCAATTGATTATTCAGGATCTTAGAAATACTAAAATTTGGCGAAGTAGCCCTGTCATCGGAGAGGAACTAAGGGTTGGGGGACTATGGAAAACCCATTTAGAATCTCCTTTTATTTTGTACTATACAGATGAAAAAATGCAAAAGGTAAAACAGACAAACCCGATTAAGGAGAATGCCGTGATGAGTTTTCAAAGCATTGAGAGAGGTCTTAAGGTAAATTATCAGTTTGTTGGGCTTAAGATAGGGTTTTCCCTTAAATTTGAGATAGAAAAAGATTACTTAAAGATAAATATTCCTGAAGAAGATATAAGGGAAGATGGCAAATTTAGAATCGTTTCCTTGGGGATTCTTCCCTTCTTAGGAACACCTTCAGAGAACGATAGAGGATATATCTTTGTCCCTGATGGCTGTGGAGCTATACGCTATTTCAAGCGCCCTACGCAAAGAACGAGTCTTTTGACATCTATCTACGGTCCGGATTCAAATATATTTTCCTTCGGTTTCCGTGAAGAGGAGAATATGAGGATGCCTGTTTTTGGCTTAGTAAAGAATGAAAATGCTTTTTTGACTGTAATAACTAAAGGCGATTTTAACACTAACATTAACTACTCTCCCAGTGGATATATAGTAAATCTAGATAGAATTTATGCTGAGTTTGTCTTTAGAAACAGAACCGCAGTACCCATGAAAAGAGGATTTTGGGTACATAAGGTAGCAAGTGAATTCCTTAAAGGAGAAAGAGAAATTCGCTATTTCTTCCTAAAGGGGAAAGAGGCAAATTACGTGGGAATGGCCAAGAGGTATCGAGAGTATCTTTTGCAAGAAAAAGGTTTTCAGAAGTTGAAGACTAATGAGATACCTCCTCTAGATTTGCGAATTTTCTGTGCGGCTAGAGAAAAAGGAATTATTTTTGACCGCCTTATCAAAGTAACGAGTTTTGACGAGGTAAAACCAATACTAGAAATTTTACGTGAAAAAGGAGTCAGAGAAATTAATTTAACATTGATTGGCTGGCAGAAGGGAGGATATGATAGTTTTTATCCTAACAGGCTTCCCGTTGAGGCAAAATTAGGAGGAGAAAGGGGATTAAAAGATTTAGTTGAGTATGCTAACAACCATAGAATTTACCTTTACTTAGAGGATGACTATCTAAGTGCCTTTAGCTATGCAGAAGGTTTTTATCCGTCAAGAGATGCCATTCGTGGCCTAAATAAGCTAATTATGGTTGATGATAGAGAAGAAGAAAAACGATTTCTTCTTAACCCTTATCTCGCCTACAAAAAATTCGCTCAGAGGGATATTCCAAAAATTAGCGAATACGGAGTAAATGGTTTGGAGTTTAGCCAAATTGGCAATGTAGTCTTATCCGATCGTAATAGGAAATACCCTTTACAAAGAGGAGAATCAGCTTCCTACTACCTACAGATCCTGAACCTAGCCAAGAACAATTTTGACAAAATACTTGTCCAAGGAGGAAATATGTATACCCTTAAATATGTAGATAAGATTATAGCTGCACCCCTGGAAGGGAGTAACTATTTGCTTTTGGACGAAGATGTTCCCTTTTACCAAATAGTTCTCCACGGGATAATTCCATATACAGGGCCAGTGGCTAATTTAAGATATAGTCCTCGTACTCAATTCCTGAAACAAGTCGAATATGGAGCTTTGTCACTTTTTGAATTAACCTATGAGAAATCAGTTCTATTGAGGAGGACAAATTACAACAAACTCTTTTCCTCCTATTACATGGATTGGATAGATGAAATAGTGAAAGAGTATCAGGAGATAAATGAGAATATGGGTTATCTACAAACTCAATTTATTCAGCACCATCACAAGCTAGTCCACGGTGTTTATCAAACAACCTACGAAGATGGGACAAAAGTAATTGTAAACTATAACGAAGAAGAATATACTGATAAGGATATCAACGTAAAAGGTCTTGATTATTTAGTTATTAAAAAGGAGCAAAATCAATGAGAATAAGTCTATCTAAAAAAAAGACATTAGAGGGATATTTATTTATTCTTCCTTGGATTATTGGTTTTGTAATCTTTTTGGCTTTCCCTTTAGGTCAGTCACTCATAATTAGTTTTAAAGAGCTGAAAGTGCTTTTTGGCTTTAAATTTGAATTCATAGGAGTGAGAAACTATCTTGAGGCTTTTTTAATAGATGTTAATTTTGTACCCGCATTTATTATAATTGTAAGAGATGTCTTAATTAATATTCCCCTTATCTTAATTTTCTCTATCGGTATGGCTTATTTAGTTAATCAAAAACTTTACGGAAGAGGAATTTTTAAAATCATCTTTTTTGTTCCCGTGGTCATAGTATCTGGCCCGGTAATTCAAAGATTGTTTTTGCAGGGAGTCGGAGTAGCATCAATTTTCCAGAGATTGGATATAGGCGGGTTCATTTATACTTATTTTGACCCCATCGTTGCTGATCCTCTAATTGAAATTTTGAATAGAATTGTCTTTATTCTATGGCGAAGTGGAGTACCAATACTAATATGTTTGGCTGGATTTCAGGCAATATCACCCGCTCTTTACGAGGCAGCAAAATGCGATGGAGCTGATGAATGGCTGATGTTCTGGAAGATAACTTTACCGATGCTTATGCCTATTTTAGAGATTGTCGTTATTTACAGCATAATTGACTCTTTTACTGATGTTTTCAATCCTTTGTTGAACTATATTAAACATACTGTGTTTACCGGGTTTCGTTATGGATATGGAGCAGCTATAGGATGGTCTTACTTTGTTCTTATTTTCGGTATCATACTTGTTACTCTTGCTGTCTTTAAAAAATATATGTTCTACGCGGAGGAGAGATAAGAGGAAAAATGTATAAAATACAAGAAATTTTCTCAGGCAAGACCAAGAACAAAATCGACAAAATACGTAGATTTGGATATAAAAACAAAGACTTTTTATTTAAGTTTTTTGTGTACTTAATCCTTATCGATGTTGCCTTTGTTTTTTTATATCCTCTGATTTATATGATAGTGGTATCCTTAAAAACAGCTCAAGACTTCGCGGATCCATATACTTATTGGATTATCAAACAGCCGACCTTGGAAAATTTAAGAGATGCGTATGAAACAATGTCGTTCTTGCGTAGTACTACAAATAGTATCATTATTGCTTTAGCGTCGAGTATTGCTCAGGTTATATCGTGTTCTTTCATTGGTTATGGATTTGCCAGAGGTAAATTTCCTGGTCGAGACCTCTTATTCATCTTAGCTTTATTTACTTTAATCGTCCCCCCACAAACTATTATTGTCTCGCTTTTTATCTTGTATAAAAGATTAAACTGGATAGATACATATTATCCTTTTATTATTCCTTCTCTTTTTGGCCAAGGATTGAAAGGGGCTCTTTTTATTTATATTTTTCGTCAATTCTTTAGAGGTTTTCCTCAAGAATTAGAGGATGCAGCTAGAATAGATGGGGCAGGAGGAATTAGAATTTACTCACAAGTTTTTCTGCCTTTATCCAAACCTGCTATTTTAGTAGTTTCTCTATTTTCTTTTGTCTGGCACTGGAATGACTATTTTGAGCTTTCCATTTATATTATGGATAAGCATAAAGCTACCTTACCCATGAAATTGCTAGATCTGAATTGGTGGTTTACGGAAGTAAAAATGGGGTTTGGAGGGGCCACAGGTATGTTTCAATTAAATGAAGGAGTAGAAATGGCCGGCTGTTTGTTGGTAATCGCCATACCTTTAATTTTATACGCTTTTGCTCAAAAATATTTTGTCTCTAGCATTGAAAGGACAGGACTTGTAGGATGAGCAAAAGAGGTCGAGCCTCTGAAAAACACGCCCTGATGACCGTAGGAAAAGCGAAGTGGTGGGGGCACACCCCACGGTGAAGCCTGAAAAAAAAGATTTGCAGATAAGGAGGTGGAATCCATGAGCGGCAAAAAATTATATGCTTTTGATAGAGACCAAACAGTTGAAACCTCAGAAGGTCCTATCCCCCTTGACTTAATTAGAAGATTGGTGAAAGAGGGGGCTATAGTTTATGCTATCGGTAATGTACTTCTGTGCAACGAAATTAGCATTCCCTATGCAGAAGGGGAGACTAAGGTTGAGCGAGTAAGGAATTTAAGAAAGAAGTATCCTAACCTCGATGAATATATTCTGATAGATGATGGTGAGATCGAGGTTCAGGGCTTTAAGCACTACACTCCGGACGAATTTCTAAAGACTATCAAATGGTAATAGAACAAGCCTGTAGGGAGGTGCACTTTGAATATTTATCATTCTGGCTGTTGACTTTCTCTAATTTTCGTATATAATATAGACAGAATGATTAAATTAGAAAGAGAAATAAGAGACCACCACATATTAGGGTTAACTTTTGTTAGAGGCGAAGGCAGTATACATGGGGAGCACAAGAATAGGTGTCTTTGGAAAATTTTTGGAAAACCCATGATCCAATGGGTTATGGAGGCGTTTAAAAGCTCAAAATATATAGACAAAATTGCAGTTGCTACTGAGTCTAAAGAAATCAAAGAAGTTTTGAGAAAGATAGGGGATATCGTAATAATTGACAGACCCCTATGGACAACTCTAGCCTGCCCTCGAGATTTCACTACGGGAACATTTTGCAGGAACAAGCCTCGTTCCCTTCGGAGTAAGGAAGCCTCAATCTATACAAGTGTCCTTGATTACAGCTTGTATTATTTAAAACAAACAGAAGGATATGAGCCTGACTTGTGGATTAACAACTGTGCTCATCGTCCCCTGATTACCGGCAAAATATTAGATAGATTGGTCGAGGCTTTTTTTGAAGACGAAGAAGCAGCTGGTGTGCAAACGATTACACCGACTATGCCTTATATTCTAACTATCAATCCTACAACAAAGAGAATCTTTCCTGTATTCAGTTTGCCAGGATTAGATAGGCAATTATACCCCCCAGTTTACCGTGGAGGAGGGCCTTCAATTTCTGGAATGCCTGCTAAGCAAAAGTATACTTCCCTTTCAGGGATGAGTGGCCAGGTAGGGCATATCGAAGTTTTACCAGAAGACAGTTTAGATGTTCATAATGAAGAAGATCTATTCCTTGCCAAATGTTATATGCGGCGTCGATTAGCAAGAGAAAAAGGAGGTGATTGGATCCCAGATCGAGATGTCGCAAAATAAAACAAAAGGAGATTTAAATGTTTAAAAAGTTGTTGGTAGGAGTGTTAGTGATAGGTTTGGTTCTGAGCTTTGCCTCTGCGGCTTTAGCGAAGAGAACAATAACTTTTTGGGATACTGCTCCAGCTAATGGTGTGGAAGTAGCAAACTACGAAAGATTTTTAGTTCAATTCCCGGACATTAAAGTTGAGAGAGAATACATCCCGCCTGGTAGCATAAGAGACAAAGTAATGATTGCTATTGCAGGGGATACAACTCCAGATGTCATCTTCGATTACATCGGAAGAGTTAGCGCATACTATTACCAGGACGCACTGGAATCTCTTAATGGAACTCTTCCACAGGGGGATTTTGATGATTTTCTCCCAAGCCTATTGAAACAGTTTACCATAAATGAAACTCTAATTGGGTATCCCGTTTCTTTTGGTTGTAGATTGTGGGGGATTGATAAAATCATCGTTGAGAACGCTGGTGTGGCGAATCTTATACCTCAAGGACTCAATCGAGAATGGAGCTTCGAAGACTTTATGACGGTTGCCGATGCAGTAAAAGAATTAGGGATATTTCCTTTCGGCTTTCACACAGGTGCGGCTGGTGGGGATTATTACACAATTATGTACACTCAGATTTTCGGCACAAAGCTCTACGAGAATGGAGACCATACTAAAACTACTTGGAATAGTGAAGCTGGTGTTAGAGCACTGGAATGGATGGTGAAAATGGTAGAGGAAGGCTACGCACCTCCAGGTGTGGCAGGTCTTACTTCTGGAAATATAATGGACATGAAAGCTAGGGGTAAAGTTTTAGTCTTTAGCTTTTTCCTTCCAGATCGAAGCCAAACACACTATGATAGCGGAATCATTGATTACGTGCAAAATGACTGGCAAATAGAAGTCCCACATGTTGAGGGCGTGCCTGCTCCTCCTCTATTCAATGGACCCGGAGCGTTTAGTTTATTCAAGAGTGTTAAAGATAAAGACGCTGCACTTACCTTTATGAGATTTATGGTTAGTAAGGAGAGTGTAGAGAATGTAAATCTTAACACCGAAGGATGGATGCCAATTTCGTCTCGGATATCGGCCGAAGTGAAGCCAGAGGCTGAAGTTACACAGTTTATGGTAAATAAGAACGGACTTGGTGATTTAGGTTTAGCTTCCCCTTATTATAGTGAAGTTCGTGTTTTAATGGCTGCGGAGCTTCAAGCTGCTTTTATGGGTATAAAATCACCCAAAGAAGCACTGGATGATTTTGCACAAGGTGTAGCTGAGCTATGGAAATAAAGAGTATCTTGCACAGGATTAAGAGAGAGAAAGCGGCGTATCTTTTCGTTGCGCCGCTCTCCTTCTTTGTTGTTGTTTTTACTTTTTTGCCTCTGATTCAGGGAATAAAGTTAAGTTTCTTTGAAGCTGGTCTGAAGGAGGCAACTTGGGTTGGGCTTAACAACTACTCAGAAATGTTTGGCACTTCGCTCTTTTGGCTGGAGCTTAGAAACAGCTTTATCTTTGTTGCTCTTCTCGTTCCACCTCTAATTGGACTTTCGTTTTTAATAGCCCTTTTAATTTCTAAGTTGGGAAAGGGATCCCAGTCTTTATTTCGCGCTGCTTTTTATCTGCCCACAGTTATTTCAGGGATTGTGATGTCTATAGTTTGGCTTTGGATTTTTGCACCTTCTTACGGGCTTTTGAACTATCTTTTTTTGCTAGTTGGGCTGAAACCTGTAATGTGGCTGGCTGAAATGAATTCTGCTCGCATAGCGCTTGTGATTGTAGTTTTTAGTTGGGTACTGGGTGGAAATGTCATCCTTTATCTTGCGGCGCTGTCTGCAATCCCTAAAACTCTTTATGAAGTATCTGAAATAGATGGAGCCAACTGGTGGCAAAAGCTTATCTGTATATCCGTGCCTCTAGTTATGCCAATGACTCTTTATCTGATTATAATGGCTACAATGGGAGCGTTCAAGATCTGGCAAGCAATTTATATGCTTACTAAAGGCGGGCCAGCGTATGCTACAACAAATCTTGCGTATCGTGTTTATCAACTCGGCTTTCATTTTTTCAGGTTTGGGGAGGCCTCAGCTCAGGCGGTGGTTTTACTCATAATAGTTTTCTCGATTGCGTTTATTCAGTTCAAATATCTGAGTAGGAAATTGGAGTTCTGATGAAGAAAGTACGGACTGGAATAAGCCTAATAATTCTTTGCATTTTTGCTGGTGGTATGCTTTTTCCCATTTATTGGACGGTGAAAGGTAGCTTCGAGCATATAAGTTCTCTCCCGAAGATTCCACCGGATTTTATTTTGAGGAATGCTACCCTACAGAACTATAAAACTCTATTTTTCGATTATCCTGTCTTTAGGTGGATTTTAAATAGCTTTATAATTACTTTAGCTACTACAATAATAGTAGTATCTACTGCTTGTTCATCAGGGTACGCATTTGCGAAAAAGGATTTTCCGGGGAAGAGCGTTTTATTCTGGTTGCTGCTCTCAACAATGATGATTCCCTTTCATGTAACAATTATTCCTTTATTTATTCAGATGAAGCGTCTCAATTTACTCAATACTTATCCAGGAGTATTCCTCCCAATGTGCGCAGGTGCTGGTTTTATGTTTTTAGCTCGTCAATACATGTCCACCATACCTTCAGAGCTCTTAGATTCTGCTCGCGTCGATGGTGCAACTGAGTTTAGAATTTTTATGTCTGTTATAGTTCCAATATCAAAGCCTCTGGTAGCAGCATTGAGTATTTTTACTTTTGTGGGTGCTTGGGGAAATTTTCTATGGGCTTTAATTATGACAAGCAAAGATGTAACTAGAACCTTACCAGTGGGGATTGTCAGCGCTGCAGCTGGCGTCGAGAATGTAACTGATATGGGTATTGCTCTTGCAGGAGCTACCTTGGTAGCAATTCCCATAATTATTGTTTTCTTCTGCTTTCAGAAATACTTTACAAAGGGAATCACTTTAGGAGCGATAAAAGGATAAAGAGAAGGATAATGAAGCTATCAGAAAAGCAAATGGCCTTTAGCCACAAAGAAGGGAAAGACATCGTATGACAAAAGAGCAGTGGGAACAAATTAAGTATTTTTCTCCAGAGGAGAACTGGGGAAGTCCCTATAAAATGGGTTTTGAATTATTGAAGGGGCTTGATGCTTTAAGGGAATTTGTTTCTCATCGTATCATAATTCATTGTGGATATTCCAGTGGAGGCCATACTAAGAATTCGCAACATTATCTTGGTAAGGCAGCAGATTTCCACATTGAAAATATGAGTTTGATTAATCAGTATCTCGCAGCGGAAAGATTTATGTTCACGGGGATAGGAATTTATCCTGACTGGGATAATCCAGGATTGCATTGTGATGTCCGCTGGAAGAGTAATGAGCAATCTCAAGATAGATGGGTAAAATTAAACAAAAAATATATCCCTTTAACTGAAAATGTAATTAAAAATACAAAAAATTTGTGAAATATCGAAAATGGACATACTGCTCGATTTCATACTTCTATAGAGCTCGAGGCGATAGTTTGTTTTTTGGTTCTATAGCTGTTCTCAACCGGTGAAGCATCGCTGAGGTGCTTTGTTCAAACTTTAGAACAGCGTGTAGCTCGTGCCTTGTCCTGTCAAACCAGCCTCGATCTGAATTTTTTGCCTCTTCAGCAACTTTAGACTTCTCTTCAGGTAACGCTTCAGGAAAAAGCAACCTCGTTATGCTCTCCACTTCTATTCTCAATACAGCTTGAGCCTTCGCTATTTCTTCTATTTTATCTTCAACTCTCCGAGTCAATGGTACTTCTATACTGACATCCTTCGCACCTTCGTTCATCCTTTTTCTCCTTTTATTTTTTTATGTAATGCTTCAATACAAGTTGTGATTTGATTGATGCTTACTACAAGCTCTTTGCCTTCCGAATGGAATATGTGAGGACACGCCTGTTCTTCCAATGAAAGGGTAAATGCTGTCTCGTATGAGTGAGGATTATCGATGAGCGGTTTCTTAGGGATCGACTTGATGACTTTATGGTTACATATGGTACAAGCATATTCCAAATAGAATTTTTCATCGCCCGTCCAAGTAGCTACTTGACATTTATGAGGGATAATCTCATATACAATTTCTAGGGATGTTGGTTGCATGTCTATCGTTTATTCTTTCGTACCTTCTGACATCTTTTTCTTCTTACTATAATTTTTTCTTTAATGCTTCAACATTATTAGTTACTATGAATACTTCCTGCACCGCACCTGATGCAAAAGCGAGGAGCTTTGCTCCAGTCTTCGTTTCGTACTGAAAACGGATCCTGAGACCTGGAAGGTGCTTCTTAGTGTGCTTTATCTCAGCAGGAAAAATTGATTTTACATAGGCTAGTGGCTCTAGCTCCTTTTCTAGGTAGCTGCGTAAGCCTTGTATCATTCTGTGTTGATACTTAATTTTGGAGCTTTTCGCTCTGTGTTTCATGTGAAATCAGTTACCTCGCTAGTTTTTATACCCCAAATTTATCCTTCAACAATTTATTCACGATTTTTCTTCTCTCACTAGGGGAGTATATCTCTAAAGGTAAAGTAATTTCTTGTTCGTCTCCTTTAATAAAAGCCTTATATTTCAAAGTTAAAGGATTCTTCTTTTCTTGCTCTTTTGCCATCAGTTATTTCCTTTCACAAATGCAATTTTCGATCGGTCGACAAACACGCTAACAGCGTTGTTGGAATACTGTTAGTATGTTGAATTGTACTCTTAGTTGAAGTGGTTAGCAGTTTCAACGAAAGCTTTCTCGTTACTTTCGATCATCAGTTTCTTCCAGACCATCTCGTCCCCTTTAGGCAAGGCACGATCCTTCATTGCGATACAAAGACTCTCTAGCGCCACGTCGAGCTTATCTTGCCCTGCAAAGACCTTCGTCATTTCTCCCGGCTTTATCCTGTATATCTTTCCGCTGTTTCCTTCTACGTCTATGTATCCGGCTCTACAAAACTTCTTATAGTCGACGCGGCCAATCAGCTCTAACAGAAGCACCCCTGCTTTGTGGTCAGCTTCCTTCACCTCTTTCTTTTCCTTTATTCGTAATTGCTTGAATCGCTCTTCTTCTCGAGCTTCTTCTGCTGTTAGTTCTGGCTGTTGCTCTTGCGCAAGTTCGCGACCCGGGTAGACATCTAAAGTCGGACCGTCGTCGCTTACACTTTGAGTCCCTGTCCAGTAATAAAAAGTACCTGCCGTATTTGCTTCAGCCCACATAGTCCAAGTGGCACCAGTGTCCCTGTCTGTATCTTGTACGTCAGCACTAGTACCACGAGTGAGCGTTTCTGTTATAGCCATGATTAAGCTCCCACGGCTGGCGGCACCATAATAATCCTTTCCATTTCCGGATCGAACTCTTTTATCTTCTCACCTTTCGCTCCTTTTCCCTTCACAGCATAAGCCGTGAAATCTTTCTTTAGAGCCTTTTCGAACTGCTTCTCTGCAAGCTCCACCTCGTCCTCGTTCTCTGAGTCCCAGATAAGCTTGATGTCACCTTTCTTTGGATCTAAAACGCTTAGTCTTCCCATCCTCTCCTCCTTCTTGATTATTTATTTTCCTATCGAAAATTATACCACCTAAAATTTGGTAGTTTAACAGCAATTACTATGTAAACAATCACTCCTACAATCAGGGAAAGCGGTAAAAATTTGAACAACTGTTGGATGATTCCACCTACTATGAATCCTACAATTACAGCCGTAAAAGTAACTATTAATGAGTCTTCTAAGTCCATTCTACCTCCCTTTTAGGTAGATTGTTTCATCCTTTCTGTAGCAGAGCTCATTCTTGATTTACTCTGTTGCTTACCTTCGCTGCTAAAGAGAGAAAGATGTACTACTCCGTATAAGTTGTTTTTTCGAAATGCCAGCGCTGATCCCAGAAGACGTGGTGCCTCTATTCTGACATCATATCCCAAAGAGACGGATTTGTAAACTTTCATGTTTGCATCCATAGCTGCGCTGATAGTTTTCTGAATTGTTTCCTTATTGAATACGCAGCCGTCTCCACCTCTTAGAGCATCGAGCGTATAGCTTCGAACTAGTTTATCCCACAGCTGTGCCATTATTGCACTTGAGTCGAAAATATCGAGACCAACGAACTTGTTGTCGATTACTACTGCCATTCCATTCCAAGTATCTTTATCAGGTCTTAATGCATCAAGATATTTGCGAATATCGGATTCCTTTGCATTGAACACATCGTCAATTGCGCCAGTACGAGTTGGGACATTGTAACCAGCATGATAATCAGATGATGCTTGCCACACCTGGTCTTGGTTTGCTTTAAAGCCCATACCCATACCAAGAGACTGACCAACACCTTTACTTATATTACTTCTCATACTATGCGGAGTGACGTACCCGGCACTTCTCATAACTGGCTCTGTTTTTCCAGGGGGAGCTTCTTGAGCATAGCTCCAACGACCTCTTTCCGTGCAACTAACTGGAATGGTAATCTTAGTCTTCGGTTTTACTAAAATATCAGTATTCAAAGTTCTATTCTGTCGCCCACCCTTTAGTTCTTCACCGTTCAGTAATAATACAGCCTTTGCACCCTTGTTTTCTACCTCTAGCTCCGGAACGCTGCCTCCTAGTTTTTCTGTTACCTCTATTGCCCCACTCTCTAGCGCCTCGTCTAAAGTGAGGTAGTCGAAACAGACGATGCTTTCTGTAGCTAAAGGGTAAAGAAGTACGTTTCGGTAGCCGATAGAGTCTAGTACTCTAGTTCGGGTCCAAAATGTTTTAACCCCATCAAGCACTTTCTTGTTTTTTATCTCGTTCATTCTCCCCTCCTTTTGATTATTTAAAAACTTCTACATAAGTCTCCTCGAAAATTTCTTTATCGCAAGGGTATAACTCTCCTCTAACTCCTTCTATTAAGTAGTCTCCGGCTTTTCCTCTTAAAACGCCCTCTAAAGTTCCTACCTCAAACTCCTTATCCATCTGAACAGCCTTAATCTTTACTGGCCTCTTTTTATAAACCTTAAAATTGCTAGGCATCTTAGTTATCACTTTTTACTCCTCTTAGCACTAAATGGAAGTTCCTTACACACAAAGCCTGCAGCCTTGGAATGACCTCCACCGCCATATTTTTGAGCAATCTTAGATACGTCTATGTCTTTGTCGGAATATAATCCTACAATCCAATTATCTCCTAAGTATGCGAAAGATAAGCAGATGTCATAGGCGTTCATCTTGTTTCCAAAAGCTTCGCTCCCAAACATATAAATTCCTAAAGCAAAGCATTTATAACCCTTAAACTCAGTTTCGAATCCATAGCTCTTAGCATAGTCGAAACAGAACATATCTCGGAACTGCACACAGATTTTACCTTCTTCCTCTATCTTTTGAATTTTTCGATGCGTGTCATGTCCTGTTTTGCCAAAGTGTAGAGGTGTAGTAGAATAAGGAAATAGCTCGTCCCAGATTATGCTCATTGGTTGGTGGTAATAAAGCTTCATTCCCATATTGAAGTTGGCTGTATGCTCACCGTATTTCCAAGCCCATTTATCTTTATCCCCAATCAATTCTACTGCACGAGGAATCTGGGTATCAGGAACAAGATATTTCCAAGTAAGTTCGCAACCTGAAAATTTATTATCTCTCAATCCATCTAATTCTACTGAATATTTGTACTCAAAAGCAGTTTTATGGTGGTCTATCCATATAACTGCTTTAGTAAGTAAAAGAACTTTTTCCATAATCTCTGGCCTAAAAGAAAAATCCACTATGACTATTAGTTCGCAGAGATCAATTTCTTTTACTTTTATCTCGTCCTTATAGTCTAACTCTATCAGTTCTATCTTAACACCTTTATTCCGATCTCTTAGTGCTCTATAAGCAATAGCTCCAGCGCAACGGCCATCCAGATCATTGTGAAAGTAGATTTTCATTTCTTCTTCTCCTCTACTGCGTCGTGAACAATCAAGACATTCTTATCAGTAGGTACTTTCCGCCTTTTTATAAATCCTTTAAATTCGCAACCTGGTATTATTACGTCTCCCTCTCTTCCTACTACGACAATAAAATCTGCTTGACCAGAGCCCGTTTTATAGCCAAGCACATCCTCAGCTTTCTTCACCTGGCAAAGCCCCCATACCGCTTTGTATGAGTTGCCGTCTCCATCATGAAGCCATTCGCCCACAGTTACTACACCATAAACAAGCTCTGTATGAAGATTTATCACTTTTTACTCCGTTAAAATTTAATATCGCTATAAACTGGAACCCAGCCTCCCATAAGTTTAAAGTCATCCATAAAATACAGATTCGTATGTCCCAAGTC
>SDBU01004176.1_pt1 | contig 17896 bp, 28 predicted proteins | sample 2277071 | NCBI WGS metagenome assembly SDBU01 (sample SAMN10397929, study PRJNA504765) | marine sediment metagenome | isolation source: marine sediment core GS08_GC12, 126 cmbsf | place: Arctic Ocean: Gakkel Ridge, Loki's castle | collected 2008 | reverse complement strand
AGAAAAAAAGTCAAATAAAAAAGGGAAACATTATTGATTCGGAAAGCTTCCTAAAGGTAGGTCTATAGGGGAATTCTAAAAACTGGGAGGGGGCAAGCCTCGATCTACAAAAAATGTCTAAACCCTATATAGCTCTATGCTATATAGGGTTTTTGGTTAGCCTGCAGGGAGTGAAGAGGTATAAGTTTTCGTCTTTGTCAACATAAAGCGAAATTACTACCTTACACAAGACATATTTTGTAAGGTTATTTTAATTTTCATATTTCTTCTAATACAGGAACTTCTTTAGCGGTTATTTTCTTTCTTGCTTTCTCTACTGCCTCTTTAATCCCCAAAAGGTAATACTTGGCCAAAGCAATAGTCCTCATCCTCAGCATATTAGTCACACTCATAATAAAGAGTCCCATCTTTGCCTCACTTTCAATAACCCAGTTTCTCCCTTTGGGAGCTATCTTTTTATCTCCCTCGTCTAAAAGAGCTTCCCGCACTAGGCAGTATTTGTTATTCCCTAAGTTTTTCAGATAAAGGAGATGGGCAAGCCCGTCCTCAGTAGCACAAGTCCAAGCAACTACAGCTCCTTTAGCTCGTAGTTCCTCTTTTCTTTTTGCATCCATTTTTTGTTTTAATCTTTTTGGATTTACCGTTTCACTTCAAACTTTTCTGGTTTCCCTATGTATCCACAACGTCGGCAAACTCTGTTTCCTGTCCGCAGTCTTGTTTGAACATTTGTTGAATTACATTTAGGACAACGTAATTCAAGCCGGATATGTGTGGGTCTGTTCATTGCTAATCCTCCAATCAACCAACTACATTATATACTATTTTCTAAAAGTGTCAAGAGGGTCTCTTTTTCTTTTTTTCCCTTTTCGGCTTTCTCTTTGGAATCGGCCTTCCTCTTCTCCTCCTTTGCACCATCGTCATTTCCTTTATTACCCGGGACAGTTCCCAGGGTAACTTGAAAAAAATGTATAAAAGTTCCTTTAGAAGTTCCATAGCTTTATCTCACCTCCTCCTCAAAAATCGCTCTAATCCAGAACTGGCTTTATAAAAAAATCGAGAATGAGCTTACCTGGTTTTCTATAGGTCATATAGGTCGCCTCTACTTCTCAACCCTTCTATTTACCCCCTCTATGAGCCTCTTTTTTTCGGCCAACTGAGGCTAAATGCTGTTTTGGCCTGATTTTGGCTATCAAGGGGGAGATATTCCCCCTCAATAAAAAAGGGGCTTTCGGCATCTCTGCCTACTTGCCCCCGGGGGTGTCCCTTAACCTAATTGTTTCTTGTTTATGCTCCTATCGCCTCTACATGACGGCAAGTTCTTCGCCCATTTGCCTTGAAAATCCAGGCAGGACAGTTACAAGATAGATTACCGTTCTCATCTCTCTTGACTTGATAAACCTTCCCAGGTCTTGACCTACTAGAAAAAGTAGTTATCAGCTCATATACTTTCTTTGACATTTTCCCTCTCTCTTTCTACCTCATAACTAACCGGCATAATTAAGCCTCTCAGTTCCTTCTCAGAATAGATAAGGATAGGAGAGCTAATATCCTTTACCTTAAATTGTGTCCAGTTCGACACTAGCCATCTAGCTATATAGAGGTAGTAGTCATAGTTGATATACACTGTTGCCTTCCTTGTCTTGAGCTTCAGTAAGTTCGATGCTCCGTCTGTTGAACAGAGGACTGACAGATACTTTTCTGAGCTATCATTATAGGGTAGTTGTGCCTTTCCATATCCCCTTAGTCCCCCGGTAGTGCTTTTTATCAATCTTTTGATAGAGGACATTGCAGTAGGGAATTTTGCTTTATCTATAGGCATCAGCGTTCTTTCTCTATATACATAGTATCCTGGGGGATAGTGCATAAACTCCATATCAAGGAAAAGCACCTTTCCGTTTGTCCAAAGACAATGTTCCTCTTCTCTCTGCTTCCATACCTTCAGGAAGGATCGGTTTTCTTCCATCAGTTGAAAAGCCCTTACTTTTTTCATAATTTCTCACCTCGCTTTCTATAAATATGTTTTTATTCCTAATTCTTACTTCAACCTTCAGTGCATATTCCCCAACCTAGCATTTCCAAAGCCTCTAAGGCTGCATCTTCTAAATTCTTGGATTTTAGGTCATGCATTTCATTAGCATCGTTTGTGTTCACCAATTTAAATTCTTTCCTTTTAGCCATCTTACCTCACCCCCTTATTATAAACGCTTGTCCATAACTTCTTTTAAAGTATGTTTACGAAAGTGCCTGTCTCTCTCTATGCCTAGCCCAAACCTTCCCTTGATACTCTCTAATTCGGACAGAGAAAAATATCCGAGTTCATTGTCAAACCCCCGGACATAGCCAAAGAAGGAGTCCTTACCATCAAATTCGGTTGCATACCAAGTCCACGAGCCTGTAGGGTCGAAAAACTTGACTATTACCTGGACATCTTCCGGCTTCTTCTCGTCGTTAGCGTAGAGAGGCGGTAGCTTTCTTCTTAGTTCTTTTGTTAATAGCATCATAGGTTATCACCCCCTTTCATAGACTTATTACTGTCCAGGGGTTGCCTGGACAGGGTATAAGGCTATTAAGTGGACATAGAAATACCATGCTTGGCCAGCAGACTTTTGGCCGTTAATATATCTCTAGTCTTTGCCTCTTTTAGCTTCTGATTGGTGTATTGCCGGATATACTTTCCTACTACCTGACACATAGCATCGTTAAGGTCGTGATAGTCCGAGCCGGTAAACCAGTATGCCATCCCGATTTCTATGCTCGTATGGTCGCCATTAGGGTCAAATTGCCCCAAAAACTTAATAGTATCTTCCGGCTGTTCAAAGTAAGTGGAATAAAAGCCCCATCTGTTGTAGTGAGCGATAAATGAGCAGTGTAGTATCAAGTGGTCATATATCCGCTTTGTGAAATGTTTCGATTGCATACCCTCTCTGATGAAAGTGCGCCATTGCTTCAGGGTTAGTTCTTTATCCTTTGCGGTCATAAACTCAGTATCTTTCATTGCTTCTCACCCCCTTTAAGCTATTTTATTTTAAGATAGTGTTCCCTGGTCTGCTCTATCCTATGATAAAGTTTATTGAGTCGTTAGCGTCAATTTCTCTCTCTAAGGCTAGGTAAGTTCCGTAGCTTATTCTGCCTTTTAGACTGCTTAGGTGGTCGTGGTCAAGGTAGTATGAGCCATCATCGGAGTTGTAAGCAGTAGTTAGAATGAGGTCAAGGTCTTCCGGGTCAGGGTTGCAGAATTTTTGCGGGTCTATCTTCCAGAGTGTTGTTGACATTGTTTTTTACTCCTTTCAATATCCCTCAAAAGGAATATCGTATAATGTCTTTCCGCTAAATTCCGAGATATATCTAAAGCGTTCAATCCTGAGAAGTGATTTTTTAATTCCTAGTTTGGATGCAAGTTCCTTTTTATTCCAAGCGTCACAGATATAATTCTTTGCGGTTCTGCAATCCATTACCCAGTATCTCTTTTTTCTTGACATTGTTTTCTGTTCCTTTCTGATAAAGTGGGGGGTAACGGTCTTTCGATGTTCCAGCTTCAGGCCAGTCACCCCCAGGGTATAGCTATGCCCCCTTATGGTTATTATTGACTTTTTGTAAACTCAGAAGCCAGTCATAGACAGCTTTCTGCGAATAATAGACATCCCGGCCTACCTTGATATAGGGAAGTCCTTTCTCTTGTCGGTATATCCAAATCCTCTCTTGTGACCGGTCTAACAAGATAGCAAGGTCGGCCTCGGTCATAATGTCATCTAGCGGTTGCTTATGCTTTTTTGTTAGTCCATCAAGTTTAAGAGGCATATTGTAACCCCCTTTTTTGTTTTTAGTCTTGCTTTAGTATGTTTTTAGTCTTGTTCGGTATTATTGCGATTATGTTGAGTCTGTTTTTGGCTCTCAGGCTTTATTCTAGGGGGTAAATAGCCCTTTTGAGGGAGGGACTTGACTCTTAGGTCAAGCCCCTTTTTGCCCTCTCTCAAATAGCCTTATTTGCCCCCATTCTTCCGATATTCTTTGTCAATGAGCTTTTGGACATCTTTTAAGTCCGCCCGGGTCAATGTGCATTGACCTATTCGGACTTTGCCCCCGTTCTGAAGATTGTCCCGAATTTCCTCAAGTAATTCTATTTCCAGATTGAATTGAGGGGTCTTTTTGAGTTCCTGCCAGGTTAGTGACATCTTAACCTCTCTTACTTTTTCTTTTTGCTGCCTATTTCTACTAACATCATATTGCCCTGGTAGCGTTTGCCATTGATAGGTATTTTACCGTTACCGTAAAAACCCCGGCTGCCAGTCTTGAAATTTTTAGCCTCTAAGGCTATCACTTGCAAGACTTGTCCCTGGTCATCTCTTATAACAGCTTGCACTTTTAACACCCCCTTTTGATTTATAGAAAACTTTAAATTAAATCAACCAACCAACCAACTATATTATATACTAAAAATAACAAAAGTCAACCCCCTGGGAAATTTCGGATCTGCAGGAAAGTTAATAAATGTTAATTTAGGCTATTAGCCTAAATATGCTTATAATTGGTCTTTTAGGAATGTCTATTTTTCAGATTTTTGGAAGGATTATTTCTCCTGGGTAAAATTTTGTAAGATTTGATAGGCTTGAAAACGCAAACTTTCTATCAGTTCGTTATACTCAGAGTCATTTTTTGCCTGGGCAAGAGTAATACTTTCAACTTGAGGCAAGCCTTTTCCTCTTCCCTTACATTCCCTTACAGAAATAAAGGTAAGTTCACTAGGCTCATTACTAAGAAAAAGAAACTTTCCTTTAGGCTGGTCTGCTGATTCTCCTCTCTGAAGTCTCATAATGCCGGTCCTCATAATGGAGTGATGCCAGCCACATAAGGGACATTTTACAGTTCTTATTAGAGTCACTTTGTTACATCCTTGTTACAAGATGGAATCCTTCCTTACCCCTCTTTCCGTCAAGAGGGCTATGTAAGGTCTTGTAAGTAAATTGCTCTCATTGCAGTAGTAAGTAAAAATCTCTTGTTACATTTGTTACTACGGTCTCTCATTACAGAATCTCGTTACATTCGTAAGTAAAATCGAATCGGGTCGGACTATCTCCCTTATATTTTGTAAGTAAATTGTCCTGTTACATGTGTAAGTAAATTCCTTTGTTACGTCTTGTAAGTAAAATTTCCTCATTACAAGCCCTTGTTACTACTGTAAGTAAATTCTTCTCATTATGAGCTTCATAATGAACTCTCATTACTACTGTAAGTAAAATCCTCTCATTACAAGTCTTAGTTACAGTAGTTACAACGGCCACTTTGTAACTACTCATAAGAGGAGGTTAGTTATGGTTACTGCCGTAAGATGTCCCTTATGTAACAACTGGATGCCGGTTCTTACAACGAAAAGAGGTAAGCCCTTCTTATATTGTGACAATTGTCGTTACGGGTTGAGGAGAAATTGATTTGCCATTACTGGTATAAGTGGAATTCTCTTTAAAGTCTTTTCTTTAATTTTTGTATTTTTACTGGGTCTATTTCGCAAATTAACTACTGATAAATCTTTCCTAAAATTTTAGACCCTCTATTCTCTTTCGACCTGGCGGGAAGTTTAGACCCACTAAAAAGTGGGTCTAATGAGACTAATTATTAAACGATAACCCTTGAAATCATTTATTGGTGAGCTTTACAACATTAGACCCCCCTGTTATAGTAAAACATCAATTTTTAATTAATTTTAGACCCACTTTTGTCATTAGACTACTCTAATTTATCTTAATTAGAGTAGTCTATTTCAGTCAGAGGTAAAAAATGAGAATTAATGAAAGCGACGAGGAGATCCTCCTCGCTTTAAAAGATGGTGCAAAAAGCCTAAAAGAAATAGGGATATTACTTGGAAACCGCCCAAGGCTAGCTAAAAGAAAAACACAAAAATTTTTAAAATATGGCTTTGTTAAGCGAATAAGACAAGGTATCTATGGCCTTGACTCTAAAGGTAAAGGCTATATAGAAAAGCTGACCTTATCTGATAAGGCACTCTTTATAGGTCAGGACCTCTGGGATAAGGTCAGTGCTTTTATTATTGATAAGGTTCCAACAGAAGTTTACCAGGCAGTTGTAAGACTAACCTTATCTGAAATGAGAGCTAAGCAAAGTGAGATTTTTACTAACTTCAAAAATCAATTTACCGCGGGCTGGTCTGGTGTGTTACTTGCTGGTAAACCTAAAGCAATAAAAACTCCTGTAGGTGAACTTATCTGTATCGTTGTAGGCTTAGATCCTGAGGAGCATAAATTTTCTATCACCGCAACTAAGGGCGAGTTTGGAGTGGCCTACCAAGAGGAAGGTGGAGTCTGGAAATATAGGCCTTCCCCCTGGCATAAAAAAGCTATTGTACTTATTGACGATTGGCACCGAATTATAAGAAAAGATGCAAGAGAAACAGCTTTATCCCTAGCTCATGGAAGTAGAACTTTTAACAGATACGGGGAAACATTTACCAACCACCCTGTCCCTTTTATAGCTTTCAACACACATACAAAGACAATCTCTGAAACCATTGAGAAAATTATAAAGGAAATAGGAGAAGAGTATGTCAAAAGATTGGTTGTGGTGAACGTCGATTACATAGCTCCTCATCTGGAGGATGCAGCTATCTTGACAAGGAAAATGCTTAGGTCAATCCCTAAATTAAATTTTAAGGCTTTTCCTGTTAAAAAAAAGGAGTTAACTGATACAGAATTCACTCTTCTGTGCGATATCTTGAAAGAAGCAACTGACCCAGATAAAACGGAATTTTTTGATGAAAGGTCAGTTGAGTTATTAGTTTTGGGTAGATATGCCCTGGCCAGAAACCAGGATATAATTGGGACAATTTATCAAACTTGCTGGGATAGACTCCTATGCTTAGAAACCTTAGAAGTTACTAAAGAGAATTGGAGAGGCTCTTTTAGAAAAAGGTGGAAGAAATATGTATCAATTGAACAACCTAAGATTTTGGAGGAGGTAAAGCAGGAAGAAGAGAGGGAAGAAGAGAGGGAAGAAGAGCGAAAGCAAAGGATTAAGAAGTCAACGGATGAGATAGTTCGGCAGAAGGCGGAAAAAATAGAGGGAGGTCTTTTATTTACCGGGGAAAGAGCAACTTTTATTGCTAGACTAAGAGAACTTAGAGATGAGCTTCCGAGGGAAAAGAGATGGGTAAACACTTGTTTTCCCTTAAGGGAAAAAATAAAAAGTTTAATTGAAAAGGTAAGGGGAGTAAGGAATTCCGAAGATTTGAAGGCCTATCAACCGGCTTTACTGGGAATCGAAAACGAACAGAAACAGTTGCTTGCAGAAATAAAAGAGACTGAGAATAAGGAAAAAAGGTTGGGAGAGGAGAAAGAGGTTAAGCAAGGTATATTCGAGAGAAAAAAAACCGTGATAAAGGAAAAATATGAAACTCTTAAAAAAACATTTAAAACTTACGTTAAATTAACGGGGGGGATGGATAAAGATCACAATCAACAAAATGAACGTCATTTAGGATCCCTATTTTCTCAGATGGGGGAAGCTAAAGATACAGATGCTCTAACCTCAATTAGTTCAGAGATTGAAAAAGACATAGAGAATGTAAATAATTGGATTGAAAAAAGGAAAGAAGAGATAGGAAAGGAGGAAGAGGAGGAAGAGGAAAAACAAAAAATAGTAAAAAAAGAACAAGAGGCGATGAAAGAACTCAAAGCTCTCCAGGATAAAAAGAACATTCTTCTTGAACGAAAAGAAAAGGATACTTTTGATGGTAAATATTTAACCTCTCAGGAAAAAGCCGAATTAGATATTCTCCAGAACAATCAAAAGAAGAAGAAAGCGCCCAGAGGGAATATCACTTCATTTCTTGAGGAAAAAAAATTAATTATTAAAGTAAATAGTTTTCTCTACCACCTTGCGAACGGACAGACTATTTTTGACGCTTTTAATAACTCTTACTTTAAAAGATTTGGAGACTTTCTTCCTTCGGACGTTTATTGGGCAGTAGATGGTCAGGTTTATCCGTTGAATTATTTTACGAGTTGGGACCGAACCAAAGCATTAATTCAAACCAAAATTGACCAGCTCCGGAATAAAGCTATAACAGAGAGAAGAACACAGCTTCTCCGACAAGTGGCCCCACTAGAGGAAAAAGAAAAGAGTTTAAAACCCCCTCTATATTATCTTAGAACAGATAAACGCTTGATTCGAGTTAGGCATTATTTAGGAGAAAAGGAAGATGGACGGTTACATTTTGAGCTTGAAGATGGGCAAATATGGAACGCACCAAAAGGAAAAGGATGGACAGTCCAGACGAAAATTGATTATGGAGCCGAACTTCTTCCTTTCATCTCTGACAAAGGATCCACTATAGTGGTCCAAATAAATGAGGGCGAAAGAGAAATTTCTAAAGACCAGGTATTTTGTTATATGTATGAGTACAAAGGACCTGAACCAACTTAAAGGAATTATAAAACCAAGTCAGCTTAATTATAGCTTTAGTGAACTCTGACAGTGAAAAATCGCTACTGGCCTGATAAAACTCTCAAATCCTAACCTCTCTTGTTTTGTATGGTAATATTTGATTATGTTTTTATTTGTATTTATGCTACTTTTGGCTATTTTTAGCTTATTTTTTAGTTGTTATTTTATAGGTTTGTTTGTAACTTTATTAGTGCTGGTTTAATTCTGGTTTTCGTTACTCTGTCCAGACTAAACTAGTAATGTTTGCTATAGTTACATTTTCTTTCTTAGTTATGTTTTTTTGGTTTTAAGGTTTTGGGTTTTAAGAAATAAAAAAATGTTTCTTTCTTAATTCTTTCTTAATAGTAAAGAATAGTAAAAGATAGTAAAAGATAGTACTGAGATTTTGATTCACTAAGATATAGAGTTATTGTAGGTTTGCTTATTTTGGCTCTCCCTGGATTATGTAAGTATTTTCCCTGGATTATGTAAGTATTTTCCCTGGATTATGTAGTTAAAGAACTATTACTAACAAGGTAACTCAAAAAAGTTACTAAAAAGGGAGCCCTTAGAACAAAAGGCGCAAGTCAAAAAGAACGGTAATAAAGAACAGTTATAGTTTTTAATCATTTTAGTTTTCTGTGGATTGTGTAAGTATTTTTCTTCATTCTCAAGATAAGAAAAACTTAATTTTCCAATTTAGAATGTTATTAAAATGGGCGTTGTTTCTGTAATTGTATATCCAATACGGTTTTTTCAATCTACCTGTGGTTTTAGCTCTATCTAAACACTTTACTAAGATTTCGCTTATTTGTCCTGATCCCATTTTTTTTAGGCTTTCTATTTGATAGCCCAATTTAGAGATGAAGAGCGTCTTGATTAGGGTTGGATAGGAATCTCGCATACCTTTTAGGCTGTCAATGTAGTTTAGAAAATTTTCCTCGTCTCTCGATAGTATTTGGGTAAGACGGTCTTTGGGGATTAACAGGAATTGGTCATGTGTTTCTTTTCGTTCGATATAACTGGTAAGGCTGCTAAAATATTTTCTGTTCAGAGTGGGATTGATGTAGCTACCCCTACCCTTTCCTATCCAATCAACATTGTCGATTATGTGTCCTATTCTTCTTCTATATTCTTTCCCTTTTTTATTATTTTCTCTTTCATAAGTAAGATAAGCGATTGTTTTCCAACCATTGTCGAGATTAGCATACGTTTGACCGCTTATTTTATTTTGAGCTTTACCTTGAAGCTTGAAAATGTGCTGTTTTCTAAATATGGGAGATAAAGTTTTCTGTTCTTCAGCGAAAGCACAAGCGATTAAGAGTGCCTTTCTCATATCTGCGCCAAAAGTTGGTATTCGATTAATTTTCTGCTCTGTTTTAGGAACGAGGAAGGTATAAGTGATAGTATCGTTGCCAAATTGGCGCCGATATTTTTTGATTATATCTGTTCGAGTTTCTGTCGCTTCTATTAGATATCGATTATCGAGTTGGTAAGGGAGTAGGCTAGGAATATCCTTTATAAATTTGGGATCTGCTATAATTTCTTTTTTGCGTAAGAGCATCTGGAAACTATCCTCTATCTCTTTAGGAGACATAAACTTTCTTTTTAATTTCTCCTTTTCTTTTTTCTCTGGTAATTGAGGAGGAGGAGGCTTTAAAAATTCTTTCTCTACCTTTCTCTGTATCTCTTCAAATTTCAACACTTCGCCAAAGAACTCTACCATTGCCTTCATAATTTTTTCTTCTTCCTCTTTGTTTGGGAATGGTTTTGATTTATTTTTAAGTCGCTCAGACAGATTAAATGGAAGACTAATTCTTTTTCTCCACCCTTCAATAAGACTCAAAGCAAACTCCGTGGGATTTTTTAATTGCTCTTCTAAGTACTTTTTAAATTCCTTTTCCATTAATTTCTCTTTAATTCTTTCTGAGTTCTTTTTATCAGTTGTTTTGCTTATTTCTTTTTCTTTGCTCTCCATTTAGACTACCTCCTAAATCAACCTTTAAAATAAGACTTCTTCTCGACCAAAAAACTTAACAATTTAGAAAAAAATAAAATATGTAGTGGTTAAACGCTAAAGAGCTTAAGCGTCAAAGCGTCATAAGTTTTCATTGACCAATTTCTCGATAACCTCACTTAATTGCATATCATTTTTAGCAGTATAAATTCTTAATTTCTTTGATTGCTCAGAAGATAAATAATATGCCTTTTAACCATTTTTCCTGTTCCTCTATAGTTTTTATCCAACGCCTCAGCCTATTATGAGCAGTATAGGTTGTAGGTGGGGCTTTAAAGGTGAGGGTAACGAACCAATCCCAGTTATACTGGTTAAGAAAATCTACCCATGCTTTACGTAAGGGATTGACGTTATAAACATTTTTATAGAATGGTACATGTCTTTATGTCTATGGGCCAAGGTTTTCTCCTTCCAAGAGACTTTGGCCCTCTCTATTTTAATACAACTACGCTTTCTGTTGCTTCTCTTCCCACTCCCTAGCAGCCTCCTCGGTAGTGCGATATCCAAGCTGGAAAATATGTCCCCCAGGCCACCTTCCTTGATGTTCTCTTTCCCTTCGCTCCAAATCATCCGTCATACCGCTATGAACTATCTTTCTCCCAACTTTATAATGGTATTTATAAGTATCTCTCTTTCCAGCCACTTTATACTCTCACCTCCTACTTCGATTCAACCTAAGCGAGCCTCTGTAATATATCTACCAACTGGTTTTTAATCTCGCTTAGGTCAGAATTAAGACCCTCCGCGATATTCGCAAGACCAGCACTAAGATTCCACATTATATTATCAGCTCTATTATCAGTATTATTAGTGAGACTAATATTCTCTTGAAACTGTCGTCTCGCATCATCATAACTCATTACGTCACCCCTTTTCACCGACGCATAGTTCCCCCATTAACTAAAGAAACGAGCGCATCCTCCAATTACTCCAGGTTTCCCTAAAATAACCCCGCTAACAAGGGGGAGGATGAGAATAATTACAATTATAAGTATCACCACACCAACTCCCCCTCTTTCGCCTTTTGAATAAGAAACGAGTGACCCTTCCGAATATGGCATACTCCTCCTTGTTTATTTTTCTATCGTCTTTATAAGTCCTGTAAAAAAAGCAGCTCTACTTTTTTTAATTTGTTTTTGATGGTCCATATCTTTGGTTATACTAAGAGCTTGATAAATTACCTCCGATGGATACTGTTCGGCCACTTTTTTATAAAAAGCCCGGCTATGGTTATCTTGAAGTTTTTCTTCCATTTGGTTAATAAGGTCTTTTATTTCGTATTCTGGTTTTTTGGGATATTGAGTAACGTTAACGTTATTATCTATATATTGTAGTACTGTTTCTTGTGTGTGTAATTTTTTCATAAGCCCTTGTGAACTTTTTTCACTACCCCCTTGTGAACTTTCTTCATAAGGGGGTAGAATGTTTAACGAATATGTAGTTGGTAGATTCCCTTTTTCTTTGTCTATCCTACGGTTCGTAATAATAATGTTTTTCGCTTCCAAGGCTTTAACTGCATTAATGACGGCCCGATTACTCAGGCCGGTTCCTGTATCCAACCATCTCCCGTCTTTAGTTTTTATGCCATTCATAATTTGATTAGTAGAGATATTATCGCTCTTTTTTTTGAAGCCGAAGGTTCTCCGAATTATATATAAAAGTACCTTCAATTCAGACCCATTAAGCTGTGATAATAATTCATCATAAAGTTCATCTGGAGTAATAGTATATGCTGGGGACCGGAAACCCGGGAATTTCTTACTCACGATTTTATCTTTATTCATATTAAACTCCAGAGGAGAAGGCGTTTAAAGGTTTTAACGTTAAAACGTCATAAGTTCTTATCAATAAATTCCCTAATAACGTCGCTCATTTTCTTTTCGTTTTCAGCAGCATAAAGCCTGAGTTTCTTTGATTGTACTGGAGATAGCCAGATAGTATGCCTTTTGTTCTTCTCATTAAAAGAGGATATGTCAACGTCTTGACGTTTAGACGTTTTAGTGTTTTGACGCTTTAGCTCTTTAGTGCTTTGTTGTGACTCCTTTTTAAAAAGGTCCGTTAGGCTTTGGCCTGTATGTTTTTTATCCATTATATTATTTCCTCAGCTAATCTTGTATAGTCCCGGGCTCCTCTGGAATTAGGCTCAAACTCAAAAATAGTTTTATGAAAGCTGCTTGCTTCCGAGAGTCTGACATTTACTCTAATGGGACTGGTTACTTTCTCTTTAAAAAATGATTTAAGGTCTTGTAGTATCTCCTGACTTTTTCTCGTTCTCTGATCATAGAAAGTGGGGAGAATTTTGGTTATCTCAATCCCCTGGGGTAAAGACTGAACAACTTGCTTAACACCCCTTAATGACAAATAGTCCATACTAACCGGCATAAATATTTCGTCTGCGTATTCCAAAGCATTAACGTTGAGAATACTCATACTTGGAGGACAATCTAGGAAAACAAAGTCATAATCTTTTATCGAGCCTAGTTTGTTCTGGAATGCCTTCTCCATATTATCATCTTTTGCCAGCCGAACCTCAATCAAGACTAGCTGTTTGTCACTTGGAATAATGCTTAGTCTGTCTCGGGCTTGGTATATACATTTTTGAGGATTCAGTTTGTCCGTTAGCAAGTCAAAAAAAGTGTTTTCTGGATTAACATCCAGCCAGTCAGCTACGCTTCCTTGGGGATCACAATCTATCACCAAAACGTTTTGACGTTTTAACGCTAAAGCGGCAGAAAGATTGACTGCTGTAGTAGTCTTGCCTGTTCCCCCTTTAAAATTAAGAATCGCTATTTTTCTCATTTTTTCTTGCGGTCAAGAAATTCCTCTAGATTCCCTTCAGGAATTCTCCAGTCTCGGCCAACTTTAATACCGTGTAAATCGCCTTTTGCTAGCAACTTATATAATGTAGGCTTACTGATTTTAAGAATTTTCCGAACCTCGTTACTGGTCAAAGTATTTACCATTATTTTTTCTCCTTGACTACATTTTACTATAATTGCTTATTATTGTCAAGCCGTTCGAACTGAACCACATAAAATCGGCCCAAGCACTTCTTATAGGATTAACTCCCAGCCAGTCAGCTACGCTTCCCTGAGGATCGCAATCTATCACTAAAACGTTTTAACGTTTAAGCGCTAAAGCGGCAGAAAGATTGACTGCTGTAGTAGTCTTTTCTGTTCCACCTTTGAAATTTAAGATTGCTATTTTTCGCATTTTTGGTGCCGTAAATTCAAAAATTGAACTTATGGAATAAAGATAATTCCGATAATTGATAAGTATAAATTGACATAACTTGACAAAAATTCAAAATATATAATTATATTATATATTAACAGTCCTTTAACCCTACTCTTCTCAAAGCTTCTAGAAATCGCATAAAGGATTTCATGGAAAAAACAAAAATAGATAGAATACCCACCATGCGTAAAGCCTCCGGAGGTAGATTCCTTAGATACGGAGAACTACGGACACAACTACTTTAGGTTCAATAATAGGAATGGAGATATGTTTGATTTGGTATTGAAATAGGCTTTGATGTAGCAAGGAATAGGAGAAAAACAAAATGAATAAAAAGTCACTAGGGTTGAAACAAATGAACCTAGTAGAAAGAGCGATAAAGTTGGCCAAAGAAAATGGGAAGAAGATTGATCCAGGTGTTCTTAGGGGCTTAAAAGGGATCCAGGCTATGCATGATTTGACTAAGAAAGGCAAGGGTTCGCCGTATGAAATCTATATTTCGAGCCAGGAATAGAGGTCATGCAATATTACCTAATAGATACTAGCGCTTTTGTATATGCGGTTGAGAATCTTAATCAGACGACGCTAGACTTTTTCACGGAAAAAGCTAATGATACGGCATTTCTTTATATGCCTCAATTTTGTATTGTGGAAGTCTTTAATACTTGGGCTAGATTCTTCTATCGAGATAACAGGATAATTGGCAGTTTATATCGCAAGTGGAGAGGCAACTTTATAAAGGCAATTCATGATAGAAATGTCATTTATTGCTATGATTTGCATAGATATCATAACTTGAATTCTCACCAAATATATAAGATTGAGCATACAGAACCTTATGCGCCAAATGAAAAAGCACTATCCTCTTTTGATATTTTGCTGATAGCTATGGGAATTGAGTTAAGAAGGATACATAAACCTACTGGTGTCTTGATATTGACAAGAGATAAGAGGTTATGCAGGATTTCAAATATGGGAACGGAGTTTGCTCCGGCAGTTTGGTTTGAATAGAAGAATGATTCAATAAAGGGGGGACAAAAACAAATGACTATCTGTATTGGATCAATCTGTGAACAAGAGTCAGCTGTAATTCTTGTAACGGATAGTATGATAATAAACCCAGGGCTTTCTATACAATTTGAGCACTCGAGCAGAAAAATGACCAGATTGTCAGAATCATGTATAGCGCTTACAGCTGGTGATGCTCTGGCACATACAGAACTCTTTAACGTGGTATCAATGGAGGTCGGTAAACTAAGAAAACCATCAATAACTGAGATAGTTACCAAAATCAAAGATTGTTATCAGGATATAAGGAAAAGAGAAATAAGGGAAAATATCTTAATGCCTAGGGGTTTCGACAACTTTTCTGAATTTTATCAATCTCAACGCCAAATAAACTCAGATATAGCTATGGCTATACAGAATCAAATTGAACATTACAATTATGGACTAAGCATACTACTTGGTGGAGTAAGCGAAGGGGTGGCTCATATCTACGAAGTCTCCGATCCAGGAACATCAAAATGTTTTGATGCCATAGGTTTTGCTGCCATTGGTTCAGGTTTACCACATGCCATAAATACTCTCATAGCCCGACAATGCAATCAAAAATTATCTTTGGAAGATGCGCTTCTAATCACTTACGAAGCGAAGAAAATGGCGGAAAAAGCACCGGGCGTGGGCAGTCACATAACCGATATATCTATCATAAAGAAGGGGGGAACCACTGAGATTCCGCGAGGCAGTATTGCACAGTTACACTCAATCTACGAAAGGTGGGCACAAAAAGAGTCTGGTTGGAAAGAAGAACTTACTGTATTCTTAGAGGAATTAGGAGTAAATAAATGAGTACAGCACAGCAAGAAGACTTTACGGAATTTAGAATCCATATAATTGAGGGCAGAAGAAAATATCTGGTTGAATCAATGGAATTTAGGAAGCGGCAATTCAAGAACAAGGTACAGACCAAAGAATCCATCGAGAACCAATATTAGTCAAACTAGGAGACGAGAATAATGTTAGCTTCGCAAAACAAGCGCAATATTCTCATCAGGACAAGATCAGTCCTCCCACAAGTGATATTCGCCCTGGTAGAAGTAGTCTAGAAGTTCCCCGAAGTCATCCGTAAATCTAACTACAATATCGTTATCCATATCTGTCGCTGTGTTTTGAATCCAGTAATATACATAAAATAATTCTATTTTAAATTGCTCCAATAAAGCGTTACCGGATTTATAAGAAAAAACATTTCTACTGTCTATAGTATCTATACTAATTTTACCCTTTGTCCTAACGCCTGCAGGATAATTTTCTGCAAATCTGCCAGTTCGATCATAATAATATGAAACCCTCAGAAAATCATCTGGTTTAGCCATTATATACTCCACCTGGGCAGCTACAAGTGCCATGTCTATAAATGACGCTTTTCCTTCATACCACCATTCCTCAATCTCCCCATACCCCACCCCGGACACAAAACAAAGAACCACACCCAACAAAATAGCAGCTAAAAGTAATCTTTTCTTCATTTTCTCTCCTCCCTTTTAATTATCGTTATATCCCACAACTGGCTTGATGTGATTCTAGGATGGAGGCTTACATACACTGCACGCTGTATACCCCCGCTGTTTTGCTTTTGTTAAAGAAACCGAAATACGGCTTTTGCTCAAATAGCGACAACCTGAGCTGTGATACTTCTTCCCCGTATCAGTAATATAGACTGTGATATCGGGAGGTGCTCTTTGCTGTGTCTCTGTGATTTCTGGTAAGACTACTGACAACTCTTTTTCCCAAAGCTGATTGAACTTCACAATATGAGCTTCTAGTATTTCCTTATCCTTGATTATCAAAAAATTCTCATCATTGCGATGGATAGCATTGTTTGAATAGTTGTAACTTCCTGTTAAGACACTATTGTCAGCAATTAGCACCTTAAGGTGCATAGACCCACCTTTACTTCCGCCCATAATATGCAAAGGGACCTGGGCCTGCTGCAGTACCCTAGAAATCGATGACCCTGGACCTGCCTGGCTTTTGTCCATAATGACCCTTACATCTACCCCTTCTTCGTACTTGTCTATTATGGCCTCAGCAAGTTTATCTAAGGTAAAACTGTAGATAAGAATGTAGACTTTTTCTTCTGCGCTTTGAATAGCAGACTCTAGCGTTTGTAGAATCTCCTCTCCTTGCTCGGGGGAAAATAGAACTTCAATTTTAGAAAGTTCTTGACAGTTTCCCAGGGAAACCATCATAGAAGTCAAGCATATAGCTAGAATACTTATAATAAAGAAACGTTTCAAATATTTTTTCACTGCCTTACCTCCTATCTTTTAGGAATATCGTATATCCCACAACTTGCGTGATAAAATTAGCTTGATAGAAGAGTTCTAGTTTTACTTAGGTCATATAGGTTACCGCACCCCGGATGCTCACCTCTCCCTTCTCAAATACGCTTCCTTTACCTGCTCAGGAGCCAGGTCAGAGTATATGGCTGTAGTCGAAAGTCTTTTGTGCCCGACCTGCTTCTGGACGGCAGCAATAGGCACCTTATCCATCAACGCATGCACTACGTGGCTATGTCTGAGAGTGTGACAAGTGGCCTCAATACCACTCCCCTGGGAGTATTTCTCCATTATTTGCTGAATCCTTCTCTTTTTAAGTCTGAATAAAAGCCCTTTTCTCCTTCTAGTTTGTTTCAGATAGCCTTTGACCTTGCTTAAAATTCCCTGGGGTATATAGACAGTCCTAGCTGTCTTTGTCTTGGTGTTCTCGGCCCGGATACGGATAAACCCAGCCTCAAAGTCTAGGTCCTGGATATCCATTTTGGCAAGCTCACCTACCCGGCAGCCAGACTCATACAAAAGTTCAATCAAAACTATGTCTCGAAAGCTGTCTATACTATCTCTCAGCTTCTCCCACTCCTCTTTTTTGAGATACTTAATTTCTCGCTTATTGCACCTTTGCTGTTTTTGCATATAATCACCTTTTTGGCCTGCCTGTTTATCGGGACCTCCTGGGCCTAGTTTATCAAATACTGCATTTTTGTCTATATAAGGTGCAATTGCTAGTTTGAAAAAGTGCTGTAAACCTTTTCTATTCATTCTTCCTACAAGTGATATTCGCCTTCGTAGAAATAGGCTTAAGAATTCCTTGCTCACTTAGAAACGAGGCTACGGTGTCAGTATTTACTCCTGGGACTGAAGCCAT
>SDBU01004175.1_pt1 | contig 17898 bp, 14 predicted proteins | sample 2277071 | NCBI WGS metagenome assembly SDBU01 (sample SAMN10397929, study PRJNA504765) | marine sediment metagenome | isolation source: marine sediment core GS08_GC12, 126 cmbsf | place: Arctic Ocean: Gakkel Ridge, Loki's castle | collected 2008 | reverse complement strand
ATCAGGGCTCACAAAGGTTTGGGGCTGGTGGATCAAGTTTTCGACGAGGAGTTCATAAGCCAGATGGGCGGTAAACTAGCCATCGGCCACACACGCTACAGCACAACCGGCTCTTCCGGATTGCAGAACGCCCAGCCATTTCAACTTGAGACCCGATATGGCCCTGTCGCGCTGGCGCATAATGGCAACTTGGTAAACGCCGATATTCTGCGTGAGAAGCTGCTTGATCGTGGGGTTGGTTTGACCTCCAGTTCGGACAGCGAGGTCATGATTCTGATGTTGGCAGGCGCTCCGGGGGAAACCTGGTTGGATCGTCTGGCATATGCCATGGAGGATTGGGTGGGCGCCTACTCGTTAGTGCTTCTGACAAGCGAGGGGGTTTTTGCAGCCCGAGATCCCTGGGGATTGCGACCCCTGACCGTCGGTTTACTTCCGGGGGGCGGGCACGCAGTCTGCTCCGAGACAAGTGGATTGGACACCATCGGTTGCGAAGCGGTTCGGGAGATCGGGCCCGGTGAGATCGTGGCGCTGCATAACTCGGCGTTGATCGTGCGCCAGGCGCTGCCTCCATCAACGCCGTTGGCCCTATGCACCTTTGAGCATATTTATTTCTCGCGTCCGGATAGCGTATGGGATAACCTGGTCGTCTACCAAGTGCGCCAGAGCATCGGACATCAATTGGCGCGTGAGTCGCCGATAGATGCGGATATGGTCGTGCCTGTGCCTGATTCGGCCGTCCCGGCGGCCTTGGGATACGCTGAAGAGAGCGATCTTCCCTTTGAGATGGCGCTGGTCAAGAACCCGTATGTAGGGCGGACCTTTATCCAACCTTCTCAGGACATCCGAGATCAAAGCGTGCTCATGAAGTTCAATCCCCTTATCAAGGTCGTGCAGGATAAGCGATTGGTGTTGGTAGACGATTCCATTGTGCGCGGCACCACGCTTAGGCACATGGTGGCGATCCTCCGTACGGCTGGCGCAAGCGAAGTCCACCTAAGAATCACTTGTCCCCCTATCTGCTATCCATGCTTCATGGGCGTTGATATGCCCACCAGCGAGGAACTTGTGGCGTATGGTCGTTCAGTGAAGGAAATTTGTGAACAGCTGGGAGCCGATAGCCTCGCATTTTTGACTCTAGAGGGCATGATGGAGGCGATTGACAGCGAAAGCGGATACTGCAACGCGTGCTTCACGGGCGTGTACCCTTTCCCGGTCCAGCAGGGCATGGTGAAGGAGCGGTTCGCTTAGTCTGGTGAGATGGGATTTCGACCAGGAAAGACCAAGGAGAATCGCATGAATGTTCTGGTGGTGGGATCGGGGGGACGAGAGCATGCACTGGTTTGGAAGATTTCCCAATCCTCACGCCTGAACAATCTCTATGCTCTGCCAGGTAACCCGGGAACGGCGCAGGTCGCCGAGAATCTGGTGGGATCTGTAGAAGATCCACAACGAATCCTTGCGGTCGCCCGAGAGAAGGAAATCGATCTAGTTGTCATAGGACCGGAAATTCCCCTTGCATTGGGGGTCAGCGACTTTTTGGTTAAGGAGGGGATTCCCGTCTTTGGTCCGTCGGAAGCGGCGGCGCGACTGGAATCTTCGAAAACTTTTGCCAAGGAGTTCATGAAGCGTCATAAAATTCCCACAGCCCAATTCGAGATTTTCGAAGAATTTGAAAATGCTTTGGAATACATCAAGGACCGTGAGAAAGACTTTGTCATTAAGGCCTCCGGGCTTGCGGCAGGAAAAGGGGTTTTCCTGCCTGAAACTCCCCAGGAAGCAGAGCATAACTTACGTAGGGTCATGGTCGATCGCGAATTTGGTGATGCTGGTATGAAGGTCGTGATTGAAGAGCGACTTCAGGGCAGGGAGGTTTCACTTCTGGTCTTCACCGATGGTCACGATTTGCTGCCCATGCCACCAGCCCAGGATCATAAACGTCTCTTGGATGATGACCTCGGACCGAACACGGGCGGCATGGGTGTTTTTGCACCTTCGGATAGCCTATCACCTTCAGAGGTGGAGCGAGTCTGCGCTCAGTTTCTAAAGCCTGTCGTGGACGGGATGAAGGCAGAGGGGTATCCCTTTGTTGGGGTGCTGTATGCCGGGTTGATCCTGACGGATGAAGGGCCTAAGATTTTGGAATTCAACTGCCGATTCGGTGATCCGGAAACGCAAGTGATCCTTCCCCTGCTTCAATCCGATTTATTGGAGATCATCACAGCCTGTGTCGAAGGCAGATTGTCTGAAGTTGAAACTCGTGTGATTTGGAGTGAGGGCGCGGCAGTATGTGTGGTGCTGGCTTCCGGCGGATATCCCAAATCGTACCCCAAAGGGCTTGAGATCACGGGGTTACAAGACCTCCCGGAGGAGGTCTTGGCCTTTCACGCAGGTACGGCCATTCAGGATGGGAAGGTCACGACTCACGGTGGACGAGTATTGGGGATAACGGCCCATGCAGCGGATCTGTTGCAAGCCAGGAAGCGCGCCTATGCGGGGGTAGAAAAAGTACGTTTCGAAGGGTTGCAGTATCGAAAAGACATCGCCCGCCCCGTGTCGGCTTACGTTTCTTCCGGCGTGGATATCAATGCTGGAAATCGCGCGGTTCAGCTCATGAAGGCGGCGGTGGAATCCACACACGGTCCGGAGGTTTTAGCCGGCGTAGGATCTTTCGGGGGTCTGTACTTGGGAAAGGCGATTCAGGAAATGGAGCATCCCGTGCTGGCCGCATCGACGGATAGTGTGGGAACTAAGATTATGATGGCGGTTCAGACGGGTCGATACCGTGGGCTTGGGTTCGATATCGTCAACCATTGTGTCAACGATATTCTCGTTCAGGGTGCTCGACCCTTGTTCTTTTTGGACTACATCGGCACCAGCACGCTGAGCCCGGAAGTGGCGGCCGAAATTGTGGAGGGGGTGGCAGAGGCCTGCCGAGAATCGAACTGTGCCCTGATTGGGGGCGAGACAGCCGAACTTCCAGGCATGTACAATGACGGACAGATCGATCTAGTGGGCTCCATAGTGGGGGTGGTGGAAAGATCGGAAATCCTGCCCAAAGAGAATATCCGATCGGGAGACTTGATCCTGGGGTTTACCTCCTCGGGCCCGCACACGAATGGCTATTCCCTCCTGCGCAGGTTGTTTAGCGCTGAAGACCTAAATACAGTTACGCTTGAGGATGGAAAGACGTTGGTAGATGCTCTTCTGGCGCCTCACCGTTCCTACCTTCCATTGCTTGATCCGGTACTCGCCCAAGGGACAGACAGCCATCCGATCAAGGGGTTAGCCCATATTACCGGGGGCGGTTTCTTCGACAACATTCCCCGGATCCTACCGAAGGGCTTTGGTGTACAAATCTCGCTCAATTCATGGCCGGTCCCCGAAGTATTCAATTTGATCCAGGAGCGAGGTGTTATTCAGACAGATGAAATGTATCGCGTTTTCAACATGGGGATCGGGCTGATCGCCATCGTCGAACCCGACCGGATAGACGAGCTTCAAGGGGCATTAGCGGAACAGACGTATGTAATCGGCCGGGTGAGTGAAGGCCGAGGGGTTAATTTGTCAGATCAGACGATTTCGGGAAGGATCCGGTGATGGCAGAGATGGAATCGAAACATCGCCTGGTGGTTCTGGCGTCTGGTTTTGGCAGCAACCTGCAAGCCATCATCGATTCGTGCGCAACAGGTGAGCTGCCAACAGAGGTTGTGGCCATCGTTTCCGATCGCCCGGAGGCCTATGCACTGGAGCGGGCCCGGTCGACCGGGACCCCGGCTGTTTATCACCCGTGGAAGCCCTATCGAGAAGAGGGGAAAGATCGTCGGATTTACGATGCAGACTTGGCGGAGCTCGTACTATCCTATCGACCCACGCTGGTGATCCTGGCAGGATGGATGAGGATCCTCACATCAGCTTTTCTGGATCGATTTCCGATGCAGGTTATCAATCTGCATCCTGCTTTGCCGGGTATGTTTCCTGGGACACACGCCATTGAACGTGCCTGGGATCAATTTAAGAAAGGCGAGATTACGCATACCGGAGTTATGGTTCATTATGTCCCCGATGAGGGAGTAGATGATGGTCCACTAATTTTGCAGGAAGAGGTTTCCATCCTTGTAACGGATAACATCGAAACGCTCGAGGCGCGGATACACAAGGTTGAGCACCGCCTGTTGATCGACGCAATCGGACTAGCCCTGGATCGAAAAATTTCAGAATGAGGAGTTAGCTATGCCCACAGCATTGTTATCATTGGCTGATAAGTCAGACTTGGCAGCCTTGGGGGAGGGATTAGTTTCACTGGGATGGGAGCTGCTTGCCAGCGGTGGAACAGCCAAGCAGCTCCGGGATGCAGGTTTGAAGGTGACCGACGTGCCCTCCTTTACTGGTTCACCGGAGATCCTGGGCGGAAGGGTGAAGACCTTACATCCGGCGGTGCACGGCGGCATATTGGCCACGGAAAGCGAAGTTGATAAGGCTGATTTGGAAAAAATCCATTCTCGCACGATCGACCTCGTGGCGGTCAATTTATATCCGTTTCAGAAAACCGTCGACAATCCGGATGTGACATTGGAAGACGCCGTTGAAAACATCGACATCGGTGGTGTGGCGCTCCTGCGGGCTGCGGCGAAGAATTTTCAGCGTGTGACGGTCTTGGTGGATACGGAGGATTATAATGTTGTCCTGGAGGAGCTGCGAGCCTCCGGAGAAACCAGTCTTGAAACGCGTCGGCGCCTGGCGGTGAAGGCCTTTGCACACACGCAGTCGTATGATGCCTCCATCACGGCTTATCTAAGTGAAAAATCTCCTAACAACCTTCAACTTTACCCTGTTCAATCTTTGCGCTACGGCGAGAACCCACACCAGTCCGCGGAGCTCTACGCTTATACCCCCGAGGTGGGCCCCATGGGCGGGAAACTGCTTCAAGGAAAAGCCCTTTCTTATAACAACCTTCTCGACCTGGATGCAGCCTGGCGAGCGGTGGTCTCCTTCGAGCGCCCGACGGTGTGTATAGTCAAGCATCTCTCTCCCTGCGGGATCGCCTCGGCGGATTCCCTGGCCCAGGCCTACCCTGCCGCGCTCGAATCAGATCCGGTATCTGCCTTCGGGGCCGTGATAGCAGTCAATGGTGTTTTTGATCTGGCTGTGGCTGAGAATTTGGGGGACCTATTTGTGGAGTGTATTATCGCCCCGGGGTTCTCTTCCGATGCGCTGGGTTGGTTCTCGAAGAAGCAAAATCTTAGGATTCTGGAAATGCCAGAAGTCAGCCTTGATCCGGAGTTTGAATTACGATCAATCCATCGAGGGATACTGCGGCAGACTGTAGATATTGGAGACCCATCCGCGACTGAATGGCGCGTGGTTACGCAGCGAGAACCTGATGAACAGGAGTGGACCTCGCTGCGATTCGCCTGGAAAGCCTGTCAGCATGTGAAATCCAACGCGATCGTTTTTGCATCTGGTGAGGCCACGGTGGGAATTGGAGGAGGGCAGCCTAACCGGGTGGATTGTGTTCGCATTGCTGGTCTACGATCAGGTGAAAAGGCGAAGGGGGCAATCATGGCTTCGGATGCCTTCTTCCCCTTCCCGGATTCTGTAGAAGAAGCTGCCAAATATGGCATCAAGGTGATCGTTCAACCCGGTGGTTCAGTACGTGATGATCTTTCCATTGAAGCGTGCGACCAGATTGGTATGGCGATGGTGTTTACAGGCGTAAGGCACTTCAGACATTAGGCGTAGTTGCAGTTGAACTCTAGAGATTTAACGTAGTCCGCAGAGAACACTCAATAAATCAAAACGTCACTCAGACCAGGCGGATCCTGGGGCTTGATAATTCGGTGGCTCCTTGGTCAATACCACATCGTGTGGATGGCTTTCAATGAAGCCCGCGTTCGTGATTCTCACCATGCGAGCCTTCGTGCTCAGATCCTCAATGCAGATTGCCCCAGCATACCCCATACCTGATCGCAATCCCCCTAACAGCTGAAAAATGTAATCTTGTAAGGATCCTTTATATGGCACGCGCCCTTCGATTCCTTCAGGGACCAATTTCGCTCCGACATCTTGAGCGCTGGAATAACGATCTGAGCTATAGCCCCCCATAACACCCAAACTGCCCATGCCGCGATATTCCTTGTAGCGGCGTCCTTCGAAAAGAATCGTTTCCCCTGGTGATTCTTCCAGACCTGCCAAGAGGTTGCCCAGCATGACGGCGTCGGCCCCACAAGCGATAGCTTTCACGATGTCTCCGCTGTATCGGATACCTCCATCAGCGATCACAGGCACCCCATGGGCATGGGCAATCGAAGCGCAGTTGTGAATCGCGGATAATTGTGGCATCCCCACACCAGCAATAATTCGGGTGGTGCAAATCGAACCGGCACCTACGCCAATCTTTATCACATTCGCTCCTGCTTCGATCAGTGCCTCCGTCCCCTCTGAGGTGACAACGTTGCCGGCGATAATTGGCAAAGCGGACCAGCCAGATCGTATGCGCTGAATCGCTCGAATTACTCCATCAGAATGACCATGAGCGGTGTCAATTACGACGATGTCTACGTCTGCGTTGACAAGTTTTTCCACACGTTGTTCCAAGTCATCACTCACACCAACCGCGGCGCCGACGAGTAATCGTCCACCCTCGTCCTTGGCGGCGTTTGGATAATCCTTCTCTTTTTTAATATCCTTTACAGTGATCAGCCCTTTCAACTTCTCTTCTTCGTCTACCAAGGGCAACTTCTCAATGCGATGTTCTTGTAACAAGTCCTTCGCTTGATCGAGGGTGATGCCAGGGTGGGCAGTGACCAGGGGCTGGTGCGTCATGAACTCATGCACGGGACGCTGATATTCTTCACCCTCGAGAAAGCGCACATCACGGTTGGTTAGAATGCCTAATAACTTTCCTTGGTCATCCGTAATGGGTATACCGCTGATGTGGAATTTCGACATTAGCTGCTCGGCCTCGGCGACGGTGGCGTTGATGGGGAGTGTAACTGGATCGACGATCATTCCGGATTGTGACCTTTTGACTTTGTCCACTTCCGCAGCCTGATCGGTAGCGGACATGTTGCGATGAATAATTCCCAATGCACCTTCGCGCGCTAAAGCAATTGCCATTCGGGCTTTGGTTACACGGTCCATTGCGGCCGAGAGAATTGGTGCGTTGAGATAGATTGAAGGTGTCAGCCTGATCCCGATGTCAATCTCGCGGGGGAGCGCATCACTGTAACCCGGAAGTACAAGCACATCATCGAAGGTAAGGGCTAGGCCATCGTTGAAAAGTTCCTCATTCATACGTGTTTTCTCCAGATTGATTTTCAAAACTCCCGGTAATCTTAGCATCTCGGGGGTCATTAATGTGCTTGGCAAATGGATTAATTTTCTCGTCGCGCGAAGGTGATAAATCCGTGCCTATACTATCAAATTTTGTAATCAAAGTTGATATTCGCACATGCGCAGCATCTCCACCTCGAAATATTAAATATTTGAACCACTCGCGTATTTGTGCTAGAATGCAAGGCATCATGAAGAAGAACCTGCAATCCTGCACAGGTACCACTACCACTACGGGTATGCGTAACCGGAGAATCTCTCGGTCAGGATTGCCGTTGTAGGTATTTCAGCATAGCGAAATGAAAGCCTAGCCCCCCCCTGACCAGGGAGGGTTTTCTTTTTTGATCTGGCCAGCAGCTCAGCTTGTTTGTGGGTATCCGCCGGTGCGCAAGGAATTTTTTTTGGGGAGAGGGATAAGGGATGAAAAGGTTGACGATGAAATTCGGTGGAACATCAGTTGGCAGTGTAGATGCATTGTCCCAAGCAGCAGACATCGTCGTTAGTGAAAGTAGGCGATGGGATCAAATTGCCGTTGTAGTTTCCGCCATGAGCGGAGTTACCAACGCTCTTCTAAGAGCGACGACCACGGCATCACAAAAGGATGATAGGACACATCGCCAAATACACAATAGTCTTTTAGCCAAGTACAAAGATGTGGTGGAGGATATGATCGAGAAGCCGGAGGCGCGTACTGAACTACTTACAAAGCTCGAGGCCTTAATGGAAATATTCTCCCAATCCTGCACAGAGCTTGCGCTCCAGGGCCAGTCAAATGGTCAAATCGTGGATATCGTTGCATCCCTTGGGGAGAGGTGCTGTGCTCGTATCTTTGCGGCCATCTTGCGTCAGCGGGGGATAAAGGGAGAGGCAATTGATTCGACGGAATTAATCGTAACCGACGACCAATTTCAGAACGCAGCACCACATATGGAGCCTACGCAAGTCAAAGTGTCAACACGATTGGTTCCACTCCTGACCTCCGGTATAGTGCCTGTTATAACTGGTTTCATTGGTGCGACAGAGCGTGGAGAGATCACAACTTTGGGGAGGGGAGGAAGCGATTATAGCGCTGCGATCCTGGGGGCATGCTTGGACTCAGATGAATTATGGATATGGACGGATGTGGACGGCGTTCTGACCGCCGACCCACGTATTGTAAATAACGCCCGAGTTGTAGAATTTTTATCCTATCGTGAGGTCGCAGAACTGGCCTATTTTGGAGCCAAAGTGGTTCACCCGAAAACCATCCAGCCTCTAGCGGAGAGAGGGATTCCAATCAGGGTAAAAAACACTTTTGCGCCAGACCGCCCAGGAACCTGTATCAGAAGGCACAGCGGTGGGACTAATGGGAAGATCAGAGGGGTCACGGCAATACATAATCTAAGTATTTTGACAGTCGAAGGGCGCGGCATGTTAGGTGTGCCTGGGATCGCAGCCAGGACATTTTCCGCAGTGGCAAGTAAGGGTGTAAGCGTGTTGATGATTTCGCAATCATCCTCAGAACAATCCATTTGCTTTGTTGTGCCCGGCGAGACATCCTCGAGCGTTATTTCTGCTCTGGAAGCGGAAATGGAGTCGGAGCTATCCAGGGGAGACATTGATAAAATTCAGGCGCTTGACGGTGTGGTGATCGTCACGGTGGTCGGAGTTGGAGTACGCGAAACGCCAGGAATTGCAGCTCGCATTTTTGGGGCCGTTGGCCAGGCGAATGTCAACGTGATTGCCATCGCCCAGGGCTCCTCAGAATGCAGCCTTTCCCTTGTCGTTGAAACAGCCGACGCAAACCATGCCGTCCGCAGCATTCACAGCGAGGTGGTAAATAATATATAGTCAGCGCATAGGCGTTAATGTCTTGGAACTGGTTGATTTTAAGCGGGAAATCCGTATAAACAAGTTAGCGCGTACTCAAACCCTCCGATGAGTACGATACTTTGGGGAGTGCTCTTCAACGTGTTCAAAATGGTGGGATTGCAATGAAGAAAGGAGATTTCCAATAAAAATCTACGGAAAGGCTTCAGTTAGTGATTTTCTGGGGGATTTTATGGTCTATCGAAATCTCGTACCGATGGACCCTCGACTTCCGTCCTTCGAAGATTTATCTTCCATCACTAATTTTTCCGACAAACGGATTCCCCGCAAGCTCGAGTCGAGCTACGCACAGGTCATGGTTGAGATCATGCGACAGGCAAGATCTTTGGAGCTGCCAGGTGTTTCACTTCATCGTCTGCTCTATGTAGGGGATACTCGCCTGAATGATGGGAAGGCGTTCGCTAACCTGTGTGCTGCAGGGGGGTGGCGCGGTCTGGCTTTTATTGCCTCGGAACGAGAGGATGATGAACGCATAGAAATTGAAGAGCAGGATGATCAGACCCTGTGCTTTGCGAATAGATGGAGTGCGCTCAGAAGCTTTGACGCATTTTGTGACGAGAAAGGTTTTGGAGTGGATGAGGCGACGGTTGTTGTAATCGATCTTGATAAAACTGCAATTGGAGCGAGAGGGCGCAACGATCACGTCATCAACAACGCTCGAGTCGATGCAGCCCGACAGACGTTGGTTAACCTGGTCGGTGGGGAATTCAGCCTTTTGGATTTTCAGAAGGCGTACGATTTGCTGAATCAGCCCGAGTTCCATCCATTCACCGCGGATAATCAAGATTACCTGGTATATGTATGTATGATCCTGAGCAGTGACTTGTGGGATCTGCCGGGGTTGGTCGACGAATTACGACAAGAGCAAATAAGCTCGTTCGCTCATTTTTTAGATCTGGTCGAGGGACAAAAAGAGACATTATCAGAACCATTACAAGTTATCCATAGCGAGATACGCACCAGAACTCGAGAGGGCGATCCAACACCATTCAAAGACTTTCGACGCACTGAGTACCTTGCAACCGTGGAGCTAATGAGTGGGTTGGATGATGGGATACAAGTGGAGGACATGTTGCGCGAGCAGATCGTGATTACGGCTGAGGTGAAGCAAGCCGCAGATATGTGGGCAAGCAAAGGCGCCCTGCTGTTTGGGTTATCGGACAAACCAGACGAGTCCTCGGTGCCTTCAAGCGATCAAGCTGCTCGAGGTTATCAAGCGATCCATCGGACTACGGCTCACGTGGTAGGGAGTTGATTGATGAAGTATGACTGTTGGCTCGAATGTGTGCGTGGATGTGGAAGACGTTATTCAATATTCGAGGTCGTGTATCGCTGTGAAGATTGTGGCGGATTGCTTGATGTTAAACATGATATTCCTGCCCTCAAGCAGTTAGGCCCCTCACAATGGAAAGGTATCTTTGAGGGGCGCACACGGAGCAATGAATGGCCCTATGGCAGTGGAGTTTGGGGCAAAAAAGAATGGGTGTGTCCTCCGGTTAAAGATGAGAACATCGTTTCAATGTACGAAGGTTATTCCAATTGTTACTGGGCGGAACGATTGGGGGACGAGATCGGGGTATCCGATTTGTGGGTCAAGCTTTGTGGCAACAGTCACACGGGATCATTTAAAGACCTGGGGATGACGGTACTGATTTCGGTGGTGCGCCAGATGATCGCGGATGGGAGGACCATTCGTGCGGTTGCCTGTGCCTCCACAGGTGACACCTCTGCAGCTCTTGCAGCCTATGCTGCGGCAGCGGGAATTCCGGCGGTGATTTTACTGCCAAGAGGAAAGGTGTCCACCGCGCAGTTGGTTCAACCTTTAGCCAACGGCGCCCTGGTCCTTGCACTCGACACGGATTTTGATGGATGTATGCAGGTGATGCAGCAGCTGGCAGAAGACCCCACGATCTATTTGGCCAACTCAATGAACCCGCTAAGAATCGAGGGGCAAAAAACCGTTGGGATTGAGATCGTTCAGCAATTTGATTGGGAGGTGCCTGATTGGATCATCCTGCCCGTGGGAAATTTGGGTAACGTCAGCGCGTTGGGACAAGGATTGCTCATGATGAAGGAGTTGGGTCTGATCGAGAAACTTCCTCGAATTGCTTGTGGTCAATCGGCGCATGCTAATCCTCTCTATCTGAGTTACAAGACGAACTACCGTGAGTATCAGCGAGTAAGAGCCAAGAGAACGTTAGCCAGTGCGATTCAAATCGGCGACCCGGTTAGCTATGAGCGGGCCGTGAAGGTATTGAAAGAGTTCGATGGTGTCGTGGAAGAGGTTACGGAAGACGAACTGGCCAACGCCGCGGCAAGGGCGGATGCTACCGGAATGTACTGCTGCCCGCATACGGGTGTGGCTTTAGCAACCCTTTTTAAATTGGTAGAGCGGGGTGATGTTCAACCCTCAGATCGGACCATCGTGCTCTCGACTGCGCACGGTTTGAAATTTACTGATTTTAAAATTAGATATCATGACCAAGCATTGCCAGATGTTTCCGCGCGCTATGCTAATCCGCCATTGGAAATGGAGGCGGATTTGGAAAAGATAAGCAGGGTAATCGATCAAATGAGTGAAGCATAAGTGAAAGTTGTTGACACGACCTGTAGATTTATGTTATCGTAACGTCCAACACTAATTGGAAAGAATTGTGTTCTTATCCAGAGAGGTGGAGGGACCGGCCCTGTGAAACCTCAGCAACCTGCGGAATCCCAACATTCCGTGTGGTGCTAAATCCGGCAGCGAATGGCTGGAAGATGAGAAAGCGCTGAGATCTCATGTAATTGCCTCTCCAGTCACTTAGTAGAGGCAATTTTTAGTTCTGAAATCATTTTCCACAGATAAAAAATGGATGGGTGCATAATTCATTCTCAAGGAGAATATGCATGCCTTCATTGCCTAATCCCAAGCGAGCAACTCAGGGATCTTCCACCCAATCGGTTCATGCAGGTGGGTCTCGACCCTATCCGCATTATGCCCTGACGCTTCCAATCATTCAAACCGCGACCTATACCTTCAAGGATACCCAGGATCTATCTGATTTCATGACCGCACGGATGTGGGGCCTTCAAGAGGGACGTACGGAATACGGCCGTTATGGCAATCCGACCGTCGCCGGAGTTGAGGCAAAGATCGCATCACTTGAGGGGGCAGAGGAAGCCATCCTTTTCTCATCGGGGATGGCAGCCATCACCTGTACATTATTATCACTTCTGTCAACCGGTCAGCATCTGATCATCACCGATGACTCCTATCGGCGCACGCGCCAATTTTGTACGACCTTCTTGAAACGCTTTGGTGTGGAATGTACCATCGTGCCGGCCGGTGATAGTGTGGCCTTGGAAGCGGCCATCCAACCCAACACAAAAGTGCTGTTGTCTGAATCCCCCACCAATCCATACTTGCGAGTACTCGATCTGGAAGTCATTGCCGAGATTGGCGCTCGACGGGAGATACGCACCGTTATCGACAGCACCTTTGCAACGCCCATTAATCAAAATCCATTGGAATTCGGGATCGACCTTGTGGTTCATTCAGCCACCAAATACTTGGGGGGTCACAATGATCTTCTCGTTGGCGCCCTCGCAGGATCGGAGCAATTAATCGCGTTGGTGCGACAGAATCAATGGGTCCTCGGTGCGGTGAGCGATCCCAACAGCGCTTACTTGCTGCAACGCGGATTAAAAACCCTTGCCCTTCGTGTGCGCTGTCAGAATGCGACTGCCATGAAGGTGGCCGAGTTCCTTCAAGCGCATCCGAAGGTAGATAGGGTTTGGTATCCGGGCCTCGCTTCTCATCCTGATCACCAGGTTGCCAGCGCTCAAATGAGAGGCTATGGGGGTGTAGTGAGCTTCGAACTCGTAGGCGACCTGGAGCAGACAAGCCGGTTCATCGATGCAGTCGAGATTCCGATCATTGCTCCCAGCCTGGGCGGAGTGGAAACTCTGATTGAGCAACCTGCTCTTATGTCCTACTTTGAGCTTTCCACGGAGGAGCGCTTGGAAGTGGGGATCAAGGACAATCTTGTTCGACTGTCCGTTGGTGTAGAAGATGCGCAAGATCTAGTGGATGATTTAGGCCAAGCGCTAGATAATGATTAAGTACAATGCTGTCGGGCGACAACAATCCACCATTCGCCGGGCCCGGGTGGAATGATCTCAACATTGCATCGAAATATATTTCCGCCAAGGTAAATGCAAGGTGGTTGTTGATCTGGCACAGAAAGAAGGTAAACATGCTGCGATTGCCTAATAATTTACTTAACAGAATTTATGTGCATGTACAAAAGCTTTATCCGGCTGAGGGTGCCGGATTTCTCTCGGGAACGGATTCAGATGAGGGCCGTCATGTTGAGGAGGTTTATGTCGTTGAGAAAGATGCTCACTCCGAGGTATATACGGATCGGTTTTTTATCGACGCGAAGACGGTGAGCGAGGTGGAAGACATGGCGGAGGCTCTCTCGCTGACCTTGAGTGGAATATTTCACTCACATCCCGACCACTCACCAGAGCCTTCAGCAATCGACCGTGAGTGGGCTTTGCCCTGGTATTCGTATCTCATTACCAAAGTTCAGGAAGGCGTTGCATGCGAGAGCCGTTCCTGGCGCTTATCAAATGACGGAACATTTACCCAGGAATCTTTGCATATTCGAGATAGCATCGGTAACGAGGAGGAACAATGGCCACCCTGCATATCCCAACACCCCTAAGACCGTATACCGAGGGGCAAAGCACAATTAAACTAGATGGCAAGAACATCGCTGCCATACTCTCGGGGCTGGTTGATGAGTTCCCGGCTGTACGACCGTATATCTATGATGAGCAAGATCAACTCCGACCCTATGTCAACATGTTCCTGAACGGCGAGGATGTACGCAACCTACAGGGGGATAAGACGCCAGTGGGGGTGGACGATAAGGTGCGCATTGTCCCCAGTATCGCGGGGGGCCGGAATCTCAATTGCGATGTATGGTAAGGGGTGCAGATCTATCTTGCTCCCACCGCCGACCAACGCGGAAGGTGGCAGTCAACCTTACAGCAGATTGCTCTGGAGGGGAGTTGTTTTTTTCCCTGGTCACAATCTGCATGTCACTCAACGTGTATCCAAATGATCTGGCGGGGACCGAGGATTTGGAATCGCTCCCCGATTTCCTACAATGATCGTCCGGAAAAAACCGCAACAGATGGGGTTAATGAAAAAGTGGAGTAGTCTATTCGAAATAGGTATGGTCAAATTAAATGGGCTGAAGAAAAGTTAGGATCATTAATTCATTTCCATCATTACGAAGTTTAGGAGCTGATCTTATTCTCAGCTCCTATTTATCTTCATAATTGCCAAACTGATGGGAATGATACCCGCAATCTCCACCCGCTGTTAATAATCATGAGTGATTCAGTACAGGCTTCACGAGTATTAATTTTGACTTCACAAATAGAAAATTGTATAATTCAAGCTATTGCTCAATTGAATTATTGAACGAATACTCAAGTATTCACAATTATGGAGAGTGCCACCATTTCACAAGATGAATTCCCGCAGCTCGATTCGAACACACTGGATTTCGTCGCCAGAACATTCGCGATTCTTAGTGATCCTACCCGGTGCAAAGTCGTATACGCTCTCTTACAGGATGAAATCAGTGTGAATGAAATCGCCGGAATTGTGGGGGCGTCGGTATCAGCCGTCTCCCATCATTTAGCGAGACTTCGTGATCAACGTGTTGTGAAGAAACGGCGTAAAGGACAGCACGTTTATTACTCCATCGATGATGCACATGTGGGCAGACTCTTTATTGAGGCTTTGCACCATCTGGATCATGTGCGAGAGAACCTCCCCGACCATAGCCCCGTGTAATAAACCAAGATTGCCCAAGCTCTACGAGATTCATTAAAGCCTCCAAAAACAACCCAATATTCCGAACTATGAGGTGTGTGAGAATATGGACACAAACATGATTGCTGAAACCCAAGAGAAAGCACATTGTGAGACATGCGAGAGAACTCCCCCTGGTTTTTTCGAACGCTATAGCGGTTTTCTGCTCTCGCCGGGAGCATTGATTACCGCGGCGAACGCTTTTTTGTTGATAATGGGTTTCATCGCGGAAATCATGAACCAGGACCAGGCTGCAAAATGGCTCTACTTATCCTCTGCGCTCATTGGGGCTGCGCCTGTGTTCAAACTCGCACTAGGGAATATCCTTCGAGATTTTAATTTAACTGCAGGTGTTATGGTGAGCATTGCCATGACCGCTGCACTTATTGTAGGTGAGTTCAGTGCGGCTGCATTGGTCGCTTTCATGATGTTGATCGGTGAGGCGTTGGAAGAGTTTACCGTTGCACGAGCCGACAACGCCCTGAATGAGCTGGAAAGCCTAATCCCGGAGGTGGTCACCCTCCGACGAGATGGCGAAGATGTGGAAGTTCCGCTTCGGACTGTCACTCCAGGCGACTTGGTCTTGGTTCGACCAGGCGGCCGCATTCCGGTTGATGGCAAAATCGAAGCCGGTGATGCTGCTGTCGACCAATCATCCATAACGGGCGAATCCATACCGGTGGACAAAGAAGTCGGCGATCACGTTTTTGCAGGCACCCTCTGTTCCTCAGGAGCATTGGAAATACGGGTCACAAGCGTGGGTCAGGAAACCACGCTGGGAAATATGATCCTTTTGGTTAAAGAAGCCCGGAGTTCGCAAGCACCTGTCCAACGAATTGCGAACAAATATGCGCAATACATTACCCCGCTGGCGCTGGCGATTGCGATTGCGACTTACTTCATTACGGGAGACGTTATCCGATCCATCACGGTGTTGATCGTGATTTGTCCTTGTTCGCTTGTTCTGGCAACACCAACCGCCGTCGTTGCCGCCATTGGCAACGCAGCAAAGAGAGGTGTTCTTGTTAAGCACGGAACGGCGATGGAGCAAATTGGGAAAGTTGATGTGGTTGCCTTCGACAAAACCGGGACCCTGACGCTAGGTGAGCCAACCTTAATAGAAACCATCTCTTTGAATGGCCACAAGAAGCACGAAATTCTTTCTCTGATCGCAAGCGCTGAACGCTCGAGCGAGCATCCGCTGGCGCGAGCGATTGTGGGGGCGGCCCGCACAGAGGGAATCGAGCTACAAACGGCAACAGGCTTTGAAGCACTACCCGGCCATGGTATTAGTGCTGAGGTCAATGGGAAACAAGTTGTCATTGGAAATCGGATGCTGCAGGAAAGGAGGATCACGCTTCATTCCGAAATCAGGACACAAATTGGTGACTTAGAGGCGCGTGGGAACACGGTCATTCCAGTTGCCATTGACGGGGAAATTGCTGGATTATTGGTGGTGTCCGACAGCGTCCGACCAGAATCAAAAGAAGCAATTGCAAACCTCAAGGAGCTACAGATCAGTGAGATTGTCCTGATCAGTGGTGATAATAAAGCTGTCGCAGAGGCAATTGGAGCTGAACTGGGGGTGGGTAAAGTGCTTGCTGAGACGTTGCCTGAACAAAAACTAGACCTGATCTCGGAGATGCAGGCGAATGGGTTAAAGGTTGCTTATATCGGAGATGGTGTGAACGATGCCCCAGCGCTCGCCAAAGCTGATGTCGGTATTGCGATGGGCACGATCGGCACGAACGTAGCCATGGAAACTGCAGATATTGTTTTGCTTACGGACAATATTGATAGGATTCCTTACCTGATCGAACTCTCACGCACCGGACTGGATGTTATTCGCGGAAATATTGTTGTCTCGATGGGCATCAACATTCTGTCAGTTGTGCTCAGTGTGATGGGAGCAATTGGTCCGGTGTTCGGAGCGATCATGCATGAAGTTGCCGCCATACCTGTAGTGGCGAATTCGGCTAGGCTGATCAACCGTAAACCTCGCTATTGATGCAATAATTTCCTTGCAATCGAATAGCTCTACGCCGCCGCATGTCAGCGGTCGATTTTCCCATTCCTCAATTCGATGACTGCCGCATTAATGCCGATGCGTACATCTCATCCTCGAAAGTTGGTAAATCCCAGATCTGAATGTCTGCCAATTTTCCAACCTCGATTGAACCGCGATCCATCTCCATGATGGAAGAAGTATCTATCCGGATTGCATGAATGGGGTGCCCACCTTTAAAGTTAATATGACAGTCTGATTTTGGGTCTTGACAGTCGGATTCCATGGGCTATACTGAGGCAACTTAAAATGAACAAGCATATGTGCAAGCGCTTCTACTTTAACTCCTTTTTTTATTACGGCACCATTAATCCGGTGGCCGAGAGAGTCGTTTAAGCGGTTGTAGAGACGCTAAGTTTTACTCAGACGCGAGGCCATCGGCCTCGCGTTTTTGTTTAAAAAAATGGGAGGAAGTAGTTATGCCAATACGAGGAATCCGTGGTGCCGTAAATGTTTCAGACGATAAGCCAGATGAGGTGTTCCGGGCCACTCAGGAACTGCTTGGAGCAATCCTGGATGCGAATCCAACACTTCACCCGGACGACATCGCCAGTGTGTTCTTCACAGCGACCCATGATTTGATTTCCGCCTATCCAGCCCAGGCTGCCAGGACGATGGGCTGGAACCTTGTGCCCTTGCTGTGCTATCAGGAAATGTTAGTGGCTGGCAGCATGCCGCGCGTTATCCGTGCGCTGCTGCATTGGAACACAGACCTGCCCCAGGATTCTATTCGTCACATCTATCTCGGTGAGACTTC
>SDBU01004174.1_pt1 | contig 17904 bp, 17 predicted proteins | sample 2277071 | NCBI WGS metagenome assembly SDBU01 (sample SAMN10397929, study PRJNA504765) | marine sediment metagenome | isolation source: marine sediment core GS08_GC12, 126 cmbsf | place: Arctic Ocean: Gakkel Ridge, Loki's castle | collected 2008 | reverse complement strand
GAGCAAGAGATGTGTTGGGGTATGAGCCAAACTATGATGTCAATGACGGGATGAAGGAAACAATCAAGTGGTATGTGGCAGGTGAAAATGTGGGTTACCAAAAAAACGGTATAAATCAGAGACGGACGGCACATATGTGATTTGATAACCTTCAGAGGCATTTTAACCATATTGACGTTATAGACAATCATAGGAAACGTCTACCAGCACCCAGCAACTCAACAAACCCAGTTAACTCAAAAAACCTTAATCCCATTAAATGTTCACCCCGCCTGCCCTGTAGGGAAGAATGACCGTACCGGGGTTGAATGCTTGCCCCGTGAAATGTGCGGCTATTTCACTGGGGTTTACCCTATGGAACGCGCAGCTATTCAATCAGGACAGGGCATATTTCACTGGGGCAAGAACTATTTAACCTGGTCAATCATCTCAGCAAACTCAATCCTTTATCCAGCATCCAGAAACCAGAAACCGGTGACAAGAAATGAACAATCGGCAACAAAAAAAAGGGACGTCAGAAATCTGCACGGAGACACAATAGAAGAAAGACAAGCTATGAGCCATCAGCTATGATCTATGAGCTTTCTCTTGTAACTCAATAAACACCACAACTAACCCAACTAGCCCAATAAACTGAAGTAACTCGTGATATGGTCAATGCCTTAACCATTGACGTGGAAGACTACTTCCAGCTACATGCATTTTCTGGCGCTGTTCACCAGGAAGATTGGGATTCATTTGAGCCAAGAGTGGAGAGAAATACTCACCGCCTTCTCGACCTCCTCGACACAGGAAGCGCTCAGCAACCTTTTAAGTGTCAAGCCCGCCCCGTGGAATCCGAAGGCTATTTCACCGGGGCGAAGCGGTCCTCAAGCTCACCCCGTTCAATGTTCACCCCGTTCAATGTTCACCCCGTTGAATCCAAAAACCATTCAACTAGGGTGAAACCTATTCAACTGGGGCGAAGGCTATTTCACCGGGGCGAAGCCGTCCTTCAACCTCCTGCAAAGTTGCGTGCAACTTTCTTCGTTCTCGGCTGGATCGCAGATCGCTTTCCCTCATTGGTCAAAGAAATTCATAGAAGAGGCCATGAAGTGGCGTGCCATGGTTATGCCCATAAATGTATTTTTAATCAGACACGAGAAGAGTTTACCGAAGACATCAAAAGGGCAAAAACAATCCTTGAAGACCTCACAGGTGAGGCAATCCTTGGTTATCGCGCACCTAGTTTCTCGATAACCAGGGCGACGCTGTGGTCTCTTGAAATTATCTGTGAACTGGGATTTCGTTATGACTCCAGCATCTTTCCTGTTAAGCATGACTCTTATGGCCTCCCGGATGGCCCTCGTTTCCCTTGCCTGCTCACTTTTAATGGTACCGAGAATGTTGAGTTCAAAGAATTAGAATATGATTCTGACAGTTTCCTTTCCATTTCTGATTCAATACTTGAGTTTCCTCTGACTACAATTCGATTTAGCGGCCACAACATTCCAGCTTCGGGCGGTGGTTATTTCAGGCTCTTTCCTTATCCTTTGACGAGACACTTCCTGAAAGGGATCAACGAGAAAGAAGGAAGGGCTTTTATATTTTACATTCACCCCTGGGAGATTGATCCCGACATCCCAAAAATAAAAGGAGCGGGAATCCTCTCAAAATTCCGAACTTATGTCAATTTAGACAAAACCGAAAATAGATTTAAGAGACTGTTGTCCGATTTTCACTTTTCATCCGTTTCGGATCTCTTAAAGTAGCCCGGACTGATATTGTTGCTTGCTCTTGCATGATTGCGAACCTTTCCTTCTCTTGGGACCAGACATGGCTTATGAGGACGCAGATTATGTCATGCATCAAGCCTCATTAAGGAGTGTGTCTCAATTCATTCATGATCCAATCGCAACCAATCAATCCGAAATTAAGCCGCGAGGCTGTAGAGGTATCCTCCGAGGGGCCTGACGAATGACTCCCCAACAATATAGTGATGCTTGCTTATTGCCAATTCAGTATAAAATCTTGAGGAGGCCTGAGTAAATGAAACTCATTGTGCAAATACCTTCTTATAACGAAGAACAAACCCTTCCCGCAACAGTCCGAGACATTCCACGTAAAATTGATGGTTTGGACCAGGTAGAGATCCTGATTATTGATGACGGCAGTACAGATAGAACGGTTGAGGTGGCAAAGGAAATAGGTGTTGATCATATTGTAAAAAATACATGTAATAAAGGCCTTGCACGCAGCTTTCTTGCAGGTTTGGATGCATCCCTGAGACTTGGAGCAGATATCATTGTAAACACTGATGGTGACAACCAGTATAAAGGGCGGGATATCCCCAAACTTATTGATCCAATTCTTAAAGGCGAGGCTGATATCGTCATAGGAGACCGCCAAACTGATAAAATTCCGTATTTTAGTTCCTTAAAGAAAAATCTGCAGAGAATTGGAAGCCTGGTGGTACGCTTGCTTTCTGAAACCGATGTTCCTGATGCAGTGAGCGGGTTTCGGGCGTTCAGCCGGGAAGCGGCTATGCATATGAACATCGTCTCTCCTTATTCTTACACCATAGAGACCCTTATCCAGGCAGGGAAAAAGCACTTAGCCGTTACCAGCGTACCCATAGACACCAATCCCAAAACTCGGGAATCTAGGCTCTTTAAAAGTATACCCAAATTCCTTGAGCGGTCCATTACCACCATGATTCGTATGTACACCATGTATCAGCCCATGCGAGTCTTTTTTTATGTTGCTGGCCTTTGCATAATAGGCGGCCTAATCCCTTCAACACGTTTTTTGTATTATTACATCGCCGAGGGAGGGCAGGGTCATATCCAATCTTTGATCCTGGCTGCGATTCTATTTATCGTTGGCTTTCAGGTCCTGATGATCGGATTGCTTGCCGATGTCATATCATTCAATCGAAGGCTCATCGAGGAAACCCTTTTGCGGGTAAAGCATATAGAACTGGATCATTTGAATTCCCTCAAAAAAGATGAAAAAATGCCTATTCACTCGGGTCCCGATAAAGCTGTTGACTATCCTGATGCTGAGGATGAGTATCGCCTTTGTAGTTTCTCCCAGAGAAACCCCGGTTAGATAGATTCTATATTCATATCATGTTTATCCTGTAATTCTGTCAATTTTTTTCTCTGATGAAAATTTGCCTGATTGGCCCAACCTATCCTTTTCGCGGTGGTATATCCCATTACACCACTCTCCTATATCGTCATTTACGAAAACGCCACGAGGTTACATTCATTTCCTTTAAAAGGCAATATCCGCGTTTTCTGTTCCCCGGAAAAACAGATATGGACCCAAGCAATAAGCACATCCAGGAAGACGCCGTATTGCCGATGATCGACTCCATGAATCCCTTGACCTGGTTGAAGTCTGGTCAGAAAATCCTAGCTAGGCGACCCGATCTCGTTATTTTCCCCTGGTGGGTTTCATTCTGGGCCCCCCAGTTTTGGACAATCTCATCCCTGATCAGGCTTTTTGGCAAGTCGAAAATACTTTTCCTCTGTCATAATGTGGTAGAGCATGAATCCAAATGGATCGACAAGATATTGACCAGATTTGCATTAAAAAAGGGGGATTTTTTTATCACCCATTCAAAAGAGGACCAAGAAAATCTATTATCTATGTTTCCTCAGGCAAACATAAAAAGGAGCTTTCATCCCACTTATGAGGTCTTCAATTTTGGGAATTTTGATGGCGACCTAATCAAGAGAAAGTATAGAATTGAAGGGAAGGTCATACTTTTCTTCGGTTTTGTGAGAGAATACAAGGGTCTTAAATATCTGATCAGAGCTCTTCCTAAAGTACTTTCAAAGATAAAAGTTACCCTTCTGGTCGTCGGAGAATTTTGGAAAGATAAAAATGACTATACTGGATTAATAAAAGAACTTGAGATTGAAAACAATGTTATTCTGGTAGATGAATATGTTCCTAACGAAGAGATCGGTTATTTTTTCAGTGCTGCGGATATCATTGTTCAGCCTTACACTTCGGCAACGGGTAGTGGGGTAATCCAGACAGCCTTTGGGTTCAACAAGGCCGTGATCGCCACTAGAGTGGGCTGTCTCCCAGAGGTAGTAGATGATGAGAAAACAGGATATCTCGTCCCTGCGAGAGACTCCGAAGCGATTGCCAATGCCGTGGTTTCTTTTTATAAGGAAGGGAAAGACGAAGAGTTTATGAATAATATCATGAAGGAAAAAGAAAAGTTTTCCTGGGATAGAATGGTTGAAACGATAGAAAGTTTTCAATGATCATTGTCACCAACTACCAAGTTTCGTCTCATAGGGATTAGATGAAGATATTAGTTACCGGAGGCACCGGCTTTGTTGGAAGGCACCTTGTAAGATCTCTGCTAGAAAAGGGAACACTTGTTAGAATGCTGGTTAGAAAGACCAGCAGCATAAAAGAATTTGCGAATATTGGTGTTGAGTTAGTTCATGGTGATATTACAGAGAGAGATTCTCTCCATGGAATAGCCAAAGACATTGATGTTGTATACCATCTGGCAGCGCAGATTGGAAAGTGGGGGATACATGAAGCGCAATTCTCTGCCATCAATGTTCAGGGCACCCGGAATCTCTTGGAGGAAAGTCTGTATGCTGGCATCAAGCAATTTATTTTTTCCAGCACACCAGGTGTTCAGGGCAAAGGGCACCCTCAAGCACAGGAATCCTTGCCCTATAATCCACCCTATATTTATGAGCGTACGAAATGCGAAGCGGAAAAGCTCGTACTAGAATATCATAAGCACCAAAATCTGCCGGTGACAATCATTCGCCCCGATTTTGTCTATGGACCGGGCGATTTGAGGCGACTTCCTTTGTATCGAGCAATTAGAAACAAAAGGTTCCTTATTGTTGGAAATGGTAAATCCTTTCTGCATCCGACTTATATTGACGATGTCATTCTGGGCTTTCATTTGGTGACAGACAACCCTGTTGCTTTCGGAGAGATTTATAATATAAGCGGACCTCGTCTCGTCACCGTGGAGGACTATGTGGAAACCATCGCTCAAAGTCTCAACGTTCCTCCTCCTCGATTTAAGATCCCTAAGCCTCTTGCTGGAGCAGCTGCTTGGGCCTGTGAGGCCTTGTCGAAAACCAACGGCAAGGAACCTTTTATTACTCGCAGCAAAATCGAGTTTTTGACCAATAGCCACGGTTCGGATATTTCCAAGGCCCAAAGTCAACTAAGCTACTACCCCGAGTTTGAATTTGAAGATGGTGTGAGGCGGGCTATAAATTGGTACCATGAGCATGGTGTACTGTAAGGCAGTGGTCTAGTGTTCAAGGTAGATAGTGCCCACGAGCGCGTAGTTTCCGAAAGATTAGAAACCTCTAGTCACAACATACAGACTAGAACGGGACGATATATAGCATGAGATACCAACGTGTCTTTCTGATCAAGCCAAAGTATAAAGGAACCTACTATGGTGCCTTTCATCCCCCTGTTGGATTGGGTTATATTGCTGAGAGTTTAGCTCAGAACCACATAGACTATTATGTGATGGATATGAATTTTAAATATAACATGAATGATCTATTAAAGAAGATGAGAAATTTTGAACCCGATCTGGTAGGAGTCACTATGATGTCGTTCATGCATAATGATTCCTACGAGCTTATAAGACAAGTTAAACAGCCATTACCTGACATCGACGTGGTCATAGGTGGAGCGCATGCTTCAACATTTCGAGAGACGGTGCTCGAGTCGGTACCTGAAATAAGTTATGCTGTCACTTATGAGGGCGATGAGACGATTGTAGAATTATGCAATGCAAAACCCCTTTCCGAGATCAAAGGGTTGATCTACAGAACGGATGAAGGCAAGATTGTCTATAATGGGGATAGGCAATTTATAACGGATTTGGATGCAGTTCCCTTCCCTAGGTACGACAAGTTTGAGTTGAAGAAATATGTCTTTAATGACATCGATATTTCTAGTTCCCGAGGATGACCATACAAGTGCATCTTCTGCTCAGTTAAAGCGGTCGCCGGACGTAAGTTGAGAGTTAGGTGCGCGGAAAATGTGTTAGATGAGATTGAATACTGGTACGAAAGGGGATACAGAAAGTTTAACTTTGTGGACGATAACTTCACCTTTTACAGTGATCGAGTCCACGAGATCTGCGACGGGATCGAAAGGCGAGGCTTGAACAACCTGAAATTTACCTGCACGAATGGCATCAGGGCAGATAGGGTTGACCGGCAGCTTCTGACCCGAATGAAAGAAGTGGGGTTTTATTATATCGCTTTTGGCGTGGAGGGCGGAAATGAAAAGATTCTAAAAAGCCTCAAAAAAGGTGAGACAATGGAACCCATCAAACGCGCAATCAAGGACGTCTGCGATTTGGGCTATGAGGTAATGTTATTTTTCCTTGTCGGTTCACCTGGTTAAACCTGGAAGGATTTCGAAGACAGTGTCGCACTTGCAAGAGAGTTTCCAATGATGGATGTTAGATTCGGAAATATAACACCCACTCCGAGATCAGAGTTGTATGATTGGCTGACTGAAAACAGCTATTTTGTCCAAAAGGTGCCAGACTATCTTGACCGAGTGACAGCCTGGTCAGACGAACCTGTTTATTTCACTCCTGAGATCTCTGCAGATGAGATTAAGAGGGCCTTCAAATACGGCCAGAGAGTTAGAAACGAAGTCTTGAAAAAGGCTTTCGTCAGAAAGATGGGACGCCTCGGGTTTGCGGCTAGAATCATGGCGCCACTGGTGTTCAGCCAGCGCAGTATGGACACCATCATGTCCTCAAAAGCGCTTTTGAAATTGGCAGAAAAGGTCTGGAGAAAATAAAAACGATTGCTAACACATCATAGAACGCATAGGCATGCGACGCCTATCGTACCTTGCTAATGGAGATCGATAGAGGTTGATGCATCAATTATGAGAACTAGGCTTGAAGGGAAATTTCATAGGGAGGTTAAAAGATGAAAAAGACAGATTTGAGAGTTGCACTCATAGGCTGTGGAATTGCCGCAGAAATGCACGCTTCGGCTATCAAAAGTTATAAAGGGGCTAAGATCGTCGGGATGGCAGATTTAAACAGGGGAAAATTGATGGCATTTGCCGAAAGACATGGCATTGATGGCCGTTTTACAGATTTCGAAGAGATGATTGAACAGGTTAAGCCAACAGTAGTCCACATCGCAACGCCACCTCGTACCCATGCCGCAATCACAAAAGATGTCTTAGCTCGTGGGTGCGCGGTACTGGTCGAGAAACCGATGTGTATGGATGAAGCTGAGGCAGACAGCATGATCGAGGCCGCCCGTTCAAATGGGAGGTCGCTATGCGTGATGCACAATCATATGTTCGATTCTGCAATTCAGAAAGCGGATGATCTGGTCCGTTCGATACCAGGCAATGATCCTTACCTGGTGCATGTCACCTACTTTGTCGAGCGGAGGAAGCTAAAGGAAGAGGGTGACCTTGACCCGAACCATTGGATTCATCGGCTACCACTTGGTATATACGGCGAGCATGGGGCTCCTCATGTCCTCTACATTCTGCTCAAGTGGTTGAAGCGTGCTTCGGACCTCACCATCAGTGAAATGGAAGTCAACGCATCTATGAATGGGGTCACACGGCTTTGGAATGTCACGGTTTCCTCTGAACGGTGCATGGGGGTGATGGCCTTGGGGGATAACACCACGATTGGTCAGTTTGTGGTCGAGCTATTTACGCCCTTTATGGTGATCAAGTTAAACCTACTAGACTTAACATGGTCAATTTATCGCGAGCGCAGGATAGGTGTGACACCCGGTCGAATGGCAGCAAGCGTTGAGGAAAGTGTTCGAAGGTTGTGGAGCAGTGCCGGAAATCTAGTAGCCATCGTGACTGGGCGCTTAAAGAGGCGCCCTGGCCACCGAGCATTGATCAGAGCTTTCTATGACAGCATTCGTAATGGGCTACCACCCCCTGTCCCCCCTGAGGAGGGGCGGGAGGTTGTTCGAGTCCTTAAGTGCATCGAAAATAAATTGAAAGCTGAGCATGTGACTGAGTCAGATCACTAGATGACAGAGAGGTTAGTATATGAGCCTCGACGATAGGCATTAGGATACAGGGCCAACCTAAAAGACAGGAATGCATAGCAGTAAAAATCTTCAGATGGAGCAGCCATAGAATGGGCAAGATTCGTGTGCTTCATGTTTTGGAGGAACGTAAATTCGGCGGTGCATACACCTTCATTACAACACTCATTCAAGGGATGGACACAAGTCGGTTTGAGTCCACGATTTGCATGATTGGTAGGAAGCCTCAAGATACTGAGAAAGAAGATTTTCTATGTAATTTTGTTCATTGTCAAATGAATGGAATTTGGGATCTCCGTAGCATAATGAAAGTTGAAAAAGTAATTCAGGAACTACAAGTAGATATTGTACACACGCATTTACCCAGAGCTGATGTTATCGGCCGTACCGCTGCATGGCTGGCTAGAGTTCCGAAAATTTTTACGACCATCCATGCTCTCGATCAGCACTGGAAACGTAAGTCTCGACTTGTTCACGCGCTTGCAGATCGTGCAACATTGCACTTTGCGACAAAGGTAATTTGTGTATCCACAGCATCAAGGAAATACTTGTGCGAGCGATATCCAGGGGTTGCCGATCGAGTGATCACAATCCGTAATGGTATCGACTTGAGGCGATTCAAACCAAGAATGGGTTCAAGAGAAGCCAAAAGGGTTTATGGACTCTCGGGGAAAGCACCGGTAGTCGGGGTAACGGCGAGGCTTCGCCCGGTCAAGGGGGTCGAATATCTTTTGATGGCGGTTCAGAAGTTGATTGCCAAAAACATTTCAGTGGATTGTCTTGTGGTAGGTGATGGGGAGTCACGGGTAGACCTCGAGGCGTTGGCTGAAAAACTGGGTGTCCAGAATCAGGTTGTTTTCGCTGGCTATTGCGAAGATGTTGACAAGGCCCTAGCTGCGATAGATTTGTTCGTGCTTCCCTCGTTGTCTGAGGGCTTGCCTACTTGCCTGATGGAAGCTATGGCGATGCGAAAACCAGTTATAGCGACAGCTGTAGGTGGGGTTCCAGAAGTAATCACTAATGGTGAGACAGGGATTTTAGTCCCCGCGAGAGACCCTGAGAGGCTAGCCACTGCGATTGCAGATCTTCTCTCGGAATCCGAAAAAGCGGAGAAAATGGCAGAGAGGGGATACAGAGAAGTTCTTCGCCGTTTCGATCGCCGGAATATGATCCAGGCCTACGAGTTGTTATACCTTGAATGCGCTTTTGGTCATGTCGGTATAGATGAGTGTGCGGAGTCAGTACACACTCCACTTTCAAGGCAGGAAGTCGATTCTTAGGTGACCGAATGAGCGCTTGGAGTTACAGTGGTCCCTACTCCTTGAATTCAGCACCTTTCAGAGCAAACATCCTAAATATTGTGACTCCGGTCATAAATGGCCTGGGAATTACTTCAGCCTACCGTCGGCTCTCCGGGAAGGAGTCAGTTGCGATCCTGATGTATCACCGAGTAGCGGAACCCCCCAGGTGGGCGGATGGGCTATCGATAAAGACTTTTAGCGCTACTCCGCAACAGTTCGAAGAGCACCTCCAGCTTCTTAGTAACCGATTTGATGTCTTGTCGCTCGAAGAATACTTAGATCAGCTCGCTGGCCCCAAAAAAGTCAACCCGAATGCCGTTATTCTCACCTTCGATGACGGGTACCGTGACAACTTTCTCTATGCCTTTCCACTTCTCAAAAAATATCAACTACCCGCGACAATTTTTCTTGCCACAGGGCTCATCGGCAGCGACCGGCTCCCATGGTGGGATCGCGTGATATGGCACATCTCCCAAAGTCGCGTACCTCAGATCCAGGTTGAAGGAACAGGTTGGCTACCATTGACTACACCCAGAGAAAAGCATCTCGCATTATATACAATTTTGAGGACATTTAAACTCATGCGTTCCGACCAAATAGGGTCAATGCTCGAAGAGCTTATCCAAAAATTGGGTCGCAACCCAAGCGACGAACCTCGAGATAGCCTATTCCTTTCATGGGAGGAGGTGCGTGAGATGCATCGAAACGGCCTAACCTTTGGAGCCCATTCGGTGTCACATCCGAATCTCGCAAAGCTCGACACACAGGAAATCCAGAGGGAAGTAACAGAGTCTAAAGAAGCAATCGAGACAGAATTGCAAACAACTGTCAGAGCTTTCGCCTATCCATTCGGACAGTGGGATCACTTTGATACAAGGGTCAATCAGGCAGTAAAAGATGCAGGTTTTCAATGCGCGGCCACAGCCCTCTATGGTCGCCATAATCAGAAGGGCGACTTGTTCGCTTTGCGCCGCATTCCGGTATTCTCTACTCAAAGTTGTGATGTGCTCTACATGAAATTATTGGGGCTGTTTGATAGATTGGCGAAGTTCATTTAAAAATTGCTAATTCTATTCTAAAATCTAGGAAAAGTAATTATGGATGATAAAATACAGAAAGAACTACACTCACTAGGGACAAAATTAAGGGTATTCGATAGTCAAGAATCGTATTTAAGGAAGTACCAGATGATTGCTGTGGGCAATCAGAAGTTGGTATCACTAATCAGATATGAATTGATAATCACAACGCTTGGCTGGCTTCCAGGTGCTCTCGGAGTCTTTTTAAGAAAGCACTTTTATGCGCATTTATTTAAACCGAAATTGGAAAATGTGATTTTCGGCAAAAATGTTGATATATTCAATCCAAATAAAATAAAAATCGGAAAGAACTGCTTAATAGGTGACAATTGTTTGCTAGATGCTAAAACAGATGGGCGTATTTCTATTGGGGACAACGTGAGTATTGGTCGGGGCAGTTTAATTCGTTGCGGGTTGGGCTCTATTGAAATAGGAGATAATGTAAGTATGGCCGCGTATTCTCATATTGCGGCTATGCATACGAAGGTAAAACTGGGAAAAAATATTCTTGTGGGAGCATACTCTTATATTATTGGTGATCCTAATCCTGATATTTCCTCAGTTAGTGTACCGATGATTTATCAATCTCCGAAAGCCGGAAAGGGGATTGTTGTAGAAGATGACGTATGGCTGGGAGGAGGTGTTTCTGTTCTTGATGGAATTAATATCGGAACAGGGAGTGTCATTGGAGCGGGCTCCGTTGTGACCAAAGATATACCCAAATATAGTATAGCCGCAGGCGTGCCGGCTAAAGTTATTAAAAAGAGGGTATAACAAGTGGCGAAAGGCATTATATACATCATGCTTTCAAGATTCATTTGGATTTTGAGTGGATTTACTATTCATATAGTATTAGGCAGATTTTGGGGGCCTAAATTATACGGAATATACGGCATCATTTTGTCTTTAATATCCGTTAACTTTATTATACTAGGAAACGGCATTCGCCAGGCCATCACGAAGTTTATTGCTAGCGACCTTACCCTTGCGGGAGCAATTAAAACTACTGGATTAAAGATTCAAATAATCTTTTCTCTAGCGATTGGCACGGCGCTTTTTTGCTTTTCCGGATCGATTGCGAGCCTTCTTGGAGATAGTACGCTAACAAACTACATCAGATTATCAGCATTGACCATCCCACCCACTGCAATGGTCGCTGTTTATATAGGGTCTTTAGAGGGCACTAAACAATTTAAACAGTCGGCCATTATTTCCATGATATATTCCTTTTTAAAAATGACATTCATAGTCTTACCGGTTCTTTTTGGGTTAAAGGTCTATGGAGCGATTATTGGATTGATTCTCTCTGTATTATTTGCAACTTTGGTTGCTGGCTATTTCTGCAGAGGACAATTAAATGACGGGTATTTTGCACCTGCTGTGTTGATCAAATTTGCTGTCCCAGTCACATTATTCTTTATCGCAATTGCCCTTTTGATGCATATTGACATACTGATTGTGAAGTCAATCTTGGCTGACGACACCAAAGTCGGGTACTATACCTCAGCACAAAATGTATCAAGAGTGGTATACTTCCTCTTTGCCGCATTTAGTATTGTCTTACTCCCCTCAATATCCAATTCTATTGCAAATAATGACTTGCAGCTTACAAAGAAGTATATAAATCACTCACTAAGATATATGTTAATGCTCCTAGCTCCAATTGCTTTAATAATGAGCGCTACTTCACGTCAACTAATCACTCTCCTTTATAGCACAGCTTATGTTGAGGCCGCCTATCCATTGAGTATTCTAGTCTTTGGCATCTCATTTTTGTCAATAACACTTGCGTTATCAACAATTATGCAAGGATGCGGGAATCCCAAAAGGCCATTGGCTATTTTCTCAATCTTAGTTCCATTGGATGTTTGCTTGCTCCTACTTCTGATTCCCAGGCTTGAATTATTAGGTGCAGCTCTTGCGACAAGTATAACTTGCTTCACAGGGACAGTCATTTCATGCATCTATATTTACAAACAATTTAAGACTTTGTTGAGTATAAGTTCTCTACTAAAAATAACTTTGGCTTCCAGCGTAACATATATAGTTGCTAAGAATGTTTCCTTCTCCGCAGCTTTATTACCTATTTATTATCCGATTTTGTTTTTTCTCTATTTTCTTATCCTTTTTATACTTAAGGAAATAAATAGTGAAGATACGTGTTTTATTAAGGATATATTCACCACATTCCGGAGAAAACAAAGACAACTTGAACTCTCAGGTTAATAGCCATATTGCTTATGCAATGAAACACAACTGATAACAAAAAGTGAGATACAGGTGAATTTTCGTGACTACGTCTTTGAGCTGTTTCCGAAAACAATCAACTTCAAATTGCAAAGATTAGGTCTTGTTAAGTCGGCGAATCCAATAACACTGACCTTTTCTGTAACTGCTGCGTGTCAATCCCTTTGTAAGACCTGCCAGATAGGCAGACTATATCGGCAAAACCCGCAGAGAGCCAAGGGAGATCTTACACTTGAAGAAATTGAAAAGATATTTGAAAGTATGGGACATGTCTATTTCTTCAATATTAGCGGTGGTGAACCATTTTTGAGACAAGATTTGCCCCAGATAGTAGAATTAGCATGCAAATATCTGAGGCCAGGTATCATTCATATACCCACCAATGCAATTGCTTCTAAAAAAATTGAAAAATTGACTGCTGAGATTTTAGAGATCATGAAAAATTTGGCTCCAAAAACACCACTGACCATCAAACCCTCAATTGATGGAATAGGAGAAAAACATGATGAGATCAGAGGAGTCAAAGGTAATTTCAAACAACTTGAAAAAACAATTCATTACCTGAAGGAAATTGAACAAGGACACCCTAATTTTCACCTTGAACTTGGGACAGTCATTTCCAATTTTAATATCGACCATTTACCTGATATTGAAGATTATGTACATTCTTCGGGCATTCAAAGCTATAGAAATGAAATTGCCGAACAGAGAACCGAATTCTTCAATCTGCAGGATCCTATAACTCCCGACGCAGAAATCTATCAAAGACTCATTAGAGAATTTAAGGCCAAAATCATTGAAAATATTGACAAAAAACGCCAATTAGCAAAGATCACTGAGTCTTTTCGTTTGGTCTATTATGACCTTGTTGTTAGAATTCTTCGAGAGCAGCGCCACGTCATTCCATGCTATGCGGGAATTTCGAATGTGCACATCAATTATGACGGTGAAGTTTGGCCGTGTTGTGTATTAGGTTATAATCAACCCATGGGATTCCTAAGACAACAGGATTATGACTTCCAGAAGGTATGGCATTCAGATAAAGCCAATAAGGTCAGAAAATATATAAAGGGCAGAAATTGTGCATGTCCACTCGCGAATCAAGCCTATTCAAACATATTGTGTAGTCCAATAAACCTGCTTAAGGTTTCCCACAATTTTTTATGGTGTTTTAGATGAAAGAAAAACTAAAGAACCTTTACGATTATTCCTATTCAACAAGGTCAGCAATCTATCTTGCCTTGCTTTGCGCTGTTGTTATTGTTTTATCGACCAAAGGAATAACGGAAGAAAGCGTTATTGCTATGAACGGAGATATGCCCAAATACTTAATGAACGGCGTATACTTTTACGATCTGATAGGAGACCTGCCCATCATCAATTTTTTTGAGCATGCATACCGATATTTTGCAAGATATCCTGCTCTGTCGTTAGGGCACCATCCAATCCTTCTCGGAATTGCCGAGGTCCCTTTTTATGCGATATTTGGTATTACCGTAGGTTCTGCGAGATTAACCATTGTATTCTTTATGCTGCTTGCCACAATTTCGTGGTTTCTATTGATAAGGTCGGTATATGACGAAATAGTCGCTTTTTTATCGTCTTTATTACTCGTAACTACTCCTTTCATTGTAGAATTCTCAAGAATAGTGATGTCAGAGATCCCAACCCTGGCATTAATAATTTTGGCTACGTATTTCTTTTATCAATACTGCCAATTGGACGACAAAAAATATGCTTTCTTGACTGCTGTCATTTTAGTACTTAGTCTTTACAGTAAGCAAATCGCGATTTTCATGCTTCCGGTTTTCTTTTTTTATTTATTGATACAGAAAGGACCTAAGAGACTCATCCGAAAAGATCTCATCATTTCCTATATAATCGTCATTGTTCTGAGCTTGCCGCTTATTCTCATTACATTGAAATTTTCGCAGGGTAATGTTGCCTGGGTTACCCAAAAAACAGTAGGTTCCAGGTTGTCTTTATCCAACCTTTCATTCTATCTCAAGATGCTTTGGGAGAATCATCTTACACTACCGGTTTTGATAGGTAGCCTGATCTCAATCTTTGTATCGCTCTACCGAAGAGATAAACGCTCGATGATATTTCTCTTCTGGATAATAGGTTGCTATCTGCTGCTCACTTCTCTGGGCATACAAAAAAATGCCAGATATGCCATGTACTGGATACCTCCTTTTTGTCTTTTTGCTGCAATGAGTGTGAATATCTTTCGATACCGTTCCTGGAGAGTTCTTGTTTCAACAATACTTCTCGTAATAGCCGGGTATCAATTTGCTGTCGCTTTTAGAATGGAACCAGCATACGCAAGTGGTTATGAAGAAGCAGCTAAATATGTTGTCGAGAATAGAAAGGGAGAAAGTGTCCTATTTAGTGGGGTGAAAGATACAGGTTATTTCATTTTTTTTGTACGAAAACACGACCCTGATCGAGAACTAATTGTTCTTCGATCTGATAAGGTGCTGGCTACTAGCAGGATGAGTAGCATTATAAAGGAGCGAATTACTAAACGTGAGGAAATATATGAAATCCTTAAGGACTATGGTGTGGGGTACGTTGTAATAGAAGATACAGAAACCGGATCCCGTTCGTTAGAATGGCTAAGGGAAGAGGTTAAATCAGCAAAATTCATTTTGCGCAAAGAGATTCCGTTACGTTCAAGCGCGCGTAAGGTAAATAACGTCCCATTAGCCGTCTATGAATACAAAGAATATACACCGCCAAAAGAAGGGGTGTTATTTCACATAAATATTCCCCTCATGGGCGATTCTATTGAAGTCCCCTTCAAAGATCTATTCCAGAAGAATTAATAGGGAAAGGGCACCCTTGAGGAATGCCTTTGTCAATGATGTGAGGAATAAATCCCCTTCATGAGGACAGCAACATCATTAAACAAATATTAAATCCCAGATACATGGACTTGCGCCGGTGCAGGCAGATCAATAAACCTAATCTATCCCCAACCAACAAAAGGCTGCCAGCTGAGACCTCAGATTTCTCCAAGAGTCAAAGCCCAACGGACAACCTACAACAAGCAACCTGCGACCAGCATCCAAAATCTAGTGCCCCATCAAATCTGATAGAATTTCCCCTTTCCACCGTGCGATTTGGGGGGTTCAATATTCCGTGCGCAGGTGGTGGCTACTTTCGCCTATTTCCTTATATGCTTACCCGCAAGCTTCTTGACTCTCTTAATAACATAGGAAAACCTTTTATTTTCTATCTCCATCCCTGGGAGTTAAATAAAAACCTTCCAGAGGTAAAAAGTGCAAATTTTCTGGAACAATTCAGGACTAGAATTAACCTCCAAAAAACCGAGGAAAAACTCAAAAAACTTTTCCAGGATTTTGAATTCTCTTCTCTATTGGAAATATTGGATTTGTAAGGTCTTGAATCTTCCCCAAACCGAAAACACCCACCTGTTTTCGAAGGCCTTTACTACCAAGGACACACCATTGGATACATCAACAGGGGCCTTGGTGTCAGTTATTTACCCATTCGCTTGGGGGTAAGACGGGAAATCACCATCCTTGAATTTATCGCCCAATGACCACCATTGACCAGAATCTGTTCAGACAGGATCAACGGGATTGACTGGATTTATTCATCACTCTCATCTGATAGTAATGAATAAGAAAATCCTGTCTAGGACATAGAACAAAACTTAGCACAAACCTTCGTTCTACGTGCAAGAACCCCGGCCAAGCAGTGTAGGCTCCTTCCGCCGCAGGCGGATTCAGTTTTCTACCTTTCATCCGGAAAGGAAGAAAACAAAAAAATCAACATAATCCTGTAAATCCTGTCTAATAACAAATATGAGCATTCAAATTAGAACAATTCAATCAGTCGATAATAATGCATGGGACACCTATGTTTACAATCATCCCCGAGCTACCCTCTACCACCTTTCGGGCTGGAAAAACATCATCGAAAAGACATACGGCCACAAAACTTATTATTTAATGGCCATTCGTGAGCCGGATGGCTCACAGCTCACAGCTCACAGCTCACAGCTCACAGCCAGTGACCTATCAGCTATCAGCTATGAGCTAAATGTGATTGGAATTCTTCCACTTGTTCATCTAAAGCACTTCCTCTTCGGCAACAGCCTCATATCCATTCCTTTTTTTGACCTTGGAGGCATCCTGTCTGATGACAATGAAACAGAAAAAGCCCTCTTATCCAAAGCAATAAAACTTGGCCAAGACTTGAAAGTCAAAAATATAGAGCTCCGCCACATAGAGCCACTGACGTGGCTAAAAGAAAGCTCAAAGCTCACAACTCCCTGGTGGAATAAAAGCAATGGCATTCCACAGGGCAGGCAAAGCTCAAAGTGTTCTCCTATGGGCTATCAGCTATCAGCTACCAGCTGCTTTACTCGTTCGCACAAGGTTCGCATGCTCCTCAGCCTACCTGAGTCATCCGAAATGTTGATGAAATCTTTCAAGGCAAAACTGAGAAGCCAGATAAAGAAGCCCATGAAAGAAGGCCTGTATCGAAAAGTTGGCGGCCTTGAATTACTTGAAGATTTTTATCAGATATTTGTAGTCAATATGAGAGATCTCGGCTCACCAGTGCATTCAAAGAAGCTGATGAAAAACGTTCTTGAAGAATTTCCTGAAAAAGCCAAAATTGTCGTTGTCTATAAGGAGGATCAGCCCTTGGCCTGCAGTTTTGTCGTAGGTCTCAAGGATACATTGGAAAATCCATGGGCCTCAGCACTAAGAGAATACAGCCGTCTGAGCCCCAATATGCTGCTTTACTGGACCATGCTGGAATATGGCTGTGACAATGGTTATGCCTATTTTGATTTCGGTCGTTCATCACCAGATGAGGGAACCTATAAATTCAAGGAACAGTGGGGTGCCAAGCCTTCACCTTTGCATTGGCACTATATCTTTCCAAATGGCAAGTCTGTCGACACAGAAATCTCTGAAAAGTCTAAATTCGATAAAGCCATTCACTACTGGCAGAAACTCCCAGTGTCCATCAGCAAAATCATAGGCCCTCCCATCCGAAAACATATTGGATTGTAATTAGGTTTGTTGAGTTTATTGGGTCACTTGGGTTTATTGAGTTCATTGAGTTCATTGGGTTCATTATTTAGTAACGTTCAAAAGGTTCGGCATGGGAATTTTTTGTGATTTCCTAATTGCTAAAATACAAATGTTGTTCATCGCTATGGCCTAGCAGAAAAGTTCC
>SDBU01004173.1_pt1 | contig 17910 bp, 14 predicted proteins | sample 2277071 | NCBI WGS metagenome assembly SDBU01 (sample SAMN10397929, study PRJNA504765) | marine sediment metagenome | isolation source: marine sediment core GS08_GC12, 126 cmbsf | place: Arctic Ocean: Gakkel Ridge, Loki's castle | collected 2008 | reverse complement strand
TCTGAGGTCAGCTTCCTGGAGAGACCGGCTGTACCGAAGAGTTCCCAACAGCACTGTATCTTTCAATTGCGATTTTATCACCTCTGCCTGGGCCGGCTCTGTAATCTTGTTAGCAATTGTTCCAACACAACCAATGCCCAATTCTTTGGCCATTTTGGCGATATTGTTGGCTGTTTCGATACTTCTGCCTCCAGGCTCAACAACTGCTACAAAAGCATCAATGCCTTGCACACTTGCTCTGCCCATAAATTCAACGCCGGCAGCCAAATCAACCAGGACCAGCTCCTGACGTTGTAATATGGTATGCCTCAGCAGTGCCTTTAAGAACGCCCCTTCCGGACAGGCACAACCTGCGCCGGCCTGGGTAATTGCTCCTAAGACCAGCAATTTCAAGGTGCCTGCAGGCGATTTCAAGGTGTTGACTTCAAGCCAGTATTTTTCCGGCAGGTCGCTGACTTTAGGATTCAGCCGAAAGTATGCGCCCACTGCCTCTTTGCCGGTACCTGTACGCTCGGCGATTAGCTGTTTCATCTTGATAAGAGGCTCCGGACATTGCTGTGGGGCTATACCAAAAGCTGAGCCGAGGGTTGTATTTGGGTCGGCATCGATTGCGAGGACGTTAAATCCGCTTTCGGCAAATAGCTGGGCCCAGATTGCACAAACTGTGGTCTTTCCTACGCCCCCTTTACCGCCAATTGCTATTTTTACACCCTGCATTACGAATATAATAACGGCCTTTCTATAGGCCGTTTGGTCTCCCATATCTGAGAAAATAGATTCAATGTACGTTTTAGGCCAACAACCTAACAGTTATGTGAGAAGCTGTCAAGCGTTTACATCCCGATTTTATCGGGATTTGTAAATCGGGTGAAAGGAGTGATTTAACTGCTTTCTGTAAAAGCCTTTACTAATGCCTCTACGGTCAGGTTCGCAGCCGCTAACAAGGCGTCCAATGGTAGTTGAGAAGCTGCGGTCTGGTCGAATAGTATCGAAGCTCGGGCGTCGAATTCCTCACAGCGGCGCCAAATCACTATGGTCAGCGGCAGCCGAGGTAATACGTACAACCGAATTGAGGCGTCGCCAAATTCACATCGTTCAGCGTCGAACTGCGCCGAAATCTGATGTAAAACTTCGGGACGGTTACCAAAGGCTTGTTCTAACTTTTTAGTAGGAAGGCTGTGCAGGCCTCTAAAGAAGAACTGGCCGCCTGGTAAGGTTTCGGCTCCGACAAGTTTGTCGGCGAGCGGCAAATCCTGGGCATTTATCAAATATGCAAGTATGCAAAGCTGTTCGAGAAACTCCGCCGGTTCCACCGTCAGTCCGCTTGGGGACGCCTTCCGGCCGTGTCCTGCGGACTGTGGCGAGCCGGACTGTACGGAAAAGATATTCCTGTCCGAAAGATTAACCACATACTCGGCGTTAAGAAGGGTAACAATGTAACGTACCGGATTGGTGAGATATTGGCACTTTGCCCGTTGTGCTGTTTTGGTGCCGTCGAGCTTGTTAAGTTGTTCCCAAAGACCTTCGTGGGCCATTATGCTTCATACCTCTATTCGGATTTCGTTTCTGTATAACTTTGCACATCAAATCAGTGTTTTTGGAATTCTTCATAATCAGCCATTGTATTAAGATTCACAAGCCAATCTGTGTTGTCCAGCTCAATATGCTTGACCCTGCACAGGGTGAATACTTCGGTTATTTTACGTTTCCCTGATGAGAGTGTTTTGTTTATAGCTTCGAGCGCAGTTTTGCGGTAGATAGCAAAGAGCGGTTCGTATTTTTCCTCGCCTGTGGTTGGAACGACTATGTCTGCCTGGCTTTCAACGGCTTTGGTGAGCATCCTGTTTACACAGGCCAGGTTTATTTTTGGAATATCGCAGGCAATTACGAAATTGAGTTCGTTGGCCGAGGCCTCCAGGGCCGAAGCTATACCCATCAAAGGTCCCTGTTCCGGCACCTTGTCCGGGATAACTTCGAAGCCAAGAAACGCAAACTTGTCCACTTCATTGGCACTTATAAGTATCTCATCGAAGAAGCCGCGAAGCTGTTCGCAGATTACCTCTATCATAGATTGCCCTTTAATCGGCAGCATACTTTTGTCGGTGCCCATTCGGCTGCTGCCTCCGCCGGCCATAATTATCGCCGTTGCCCGCATCTGCATTATCCATTTGCCGGCTATAAGCTTTATCCTGTCGAGGTCGAAATCAAAGCTGCTACCGTCGGAGACTACAATTTTGTCCGCGTATTTTTTTACCTGCCGGGCTGAGTTTTTCCAGGCTTTCAAGTTACGGTTCCTGGCCATTAGGAAAATGCCCGGCTCGACCACTTGGCGCAGCGAGTTTGATTCGCAAATTGAAACGGAATTAGGGCCGATTACATCCAGCAGGGCGGTTGTGCCCTCCAGAAGGTGGTCTCTTAGAACGCGCAGCCAGAAAACACGGCTTGCACCGGCAGACAGAAGTCTGGCTGTATCTTTGTCGGAAGTGCTGTTGAGCTCTTCCGTAATGCAGTAAACGCCTTCCAGCGAAGAGCAGACCCCGCAGCCTTCACCGCCGCGAGGGCATTGTCCGTCTTTGTCCTTTATAGTAGTAACCTTTATTCCTATTATATCACTGGTCTTGCTGAATTTTCTAAGAAGTGTGCAGGCCAGCTCGGTTTTGCCCACATTGCTTCCGGCAGAACCAATCATCAACATTCCATCGAGCTTGAACATTTTATTCCTCAACATACTTAACAGCGGAGACCTTGAAACTTATACACATTTTTTTCCCACAGTGCAAATTCAGTGTCTTCGCAGATTCAGCAGTTATTAGTGCTGCAACTTCTACAGGTTTGTCAGTTGTTATTTTTTGCATTTGTGGTTTTTCTGTGCTAATGTCAACTATGACTTCAACTCCAAGGCCGTCTCGAACAACATCTACGATCGTTCCCTCAAAGTTATTGCGGGCGCTTGTTGGGCTTGTCATCGAGTCAGGATTTCGAATCGTAACATCCTCACTTCGAATACAAACAAAGCCGTCACCGGCGGGACTGTCGGTAAGAACTGAAACATCAAGACCTCTGGTTCTAAATCGTCTCAGGCCTGCCTGGTAGTATGGTTTTTCCAGTTGGCCCTTGAAGAAATTTCTGATCCCGATAAACCGGGCGATAAATTCGGATTTGGGGTGTTGAAAAATTTCCTCAGCCGTTCCTGTCTGTGCAATTGTTCCTCCTTCCATAACTGCGATGTGTGTGCCTAAGGAAAGGGCTTCGGTGTAATCGTGCGTTACATGTATTATAGTTTGTCCCTTGGTGTTAATCTTTCGTAAAAGAGTGCGCATCTGTGGTCGAGATTTTGCATCCAGTGAGGATATCGGCTCATCCAGGAGCAGGCACAGCGGCTCACTCGCCACTGCCCTGGCCAGAGAGACACGCTGGGATTCTCCGCCTGAAAGTGTTTTGGGCTTGCGCTTAAGAAGGTAAGTAACTGCGAAATCTTCGGCAAGCTCGGCTACTCGCTTTGAGATTTGAGACTTTGGGTGTCCGGTGCGAAGGGGATATGCGATGTTATCATAAACCGTCATATGCGGAAAAAGTGTGCTGTTCTGAAAAACCAGGCCGATTTTTCGTTTCTGGATATTTTCGTTGGTAATATCTTTTCCGTCGAGAAATATTCGGCCGGCGTCCGGGCGGATAAGACCTGCTATGGTCTCGAGCAATACGCTTTTACCCACACCGGTGCTCCCTAACAGAATAAAATATTGGTCCTGTTGGACATCGAAGGATACATCTTTTATCCCGAAGTCCGGCAAGGCCTTGGAAATCCGTCTAACGCTGAGCATTTTCTTTACTCCCGGCTAAAAGCCGCAATGTAATAAAAAACGCCAGGCAAACCGCTATGAAAAGGACCGCCACGGGCTGAGCGTATTTCAGACCAAAAGCACCGAAGCGCTCGTAGATTAATATGGGAGTAATCATCGGACGATAAGCGATAATTAGTACCGCACCAAACTCGCTCATACCCCGTGCCCACATCAAAATCAAGCCTGACAAAATTGGTCTGGCTGCCAAAGGAACCGAGACGGTCAAAAATACCCTAAAAGGACTTGCCCCGAGATTTAGCGCAGCCTTTTCAAGACGTTCAGGGACAGCAAGAAAACCGTCTCGAGCAGAATTGATAAGATACGGAATGCTGACGAAAGCCATCGCTGCTATTATGCCCGCACTGCTGCCAACGAAGCTGAAACCCATTTTGTCGGCGGCCTTTCCCAGAAGGGTATTTCGAGACATGATACTCAGTAGAGCTAACCCTGCCGCCGAATGTGGTATGACAATCGGAAGGTCAATAATACCCGTAACAAGTCCCTTCAACGGAAAATGCTTTCTGGCCAGCAGGTATGAAAAAGGAATAGCGGCAATGGCGAAGAGCGTTGTTGCCGCCATTGAGGTCCACAGTGTAAGCCAGATGCTGCTTCGAACTTCCTGGTCTTTTGCGGTTTGTGTAAGTTCCGGCAGCGAACAGCTCACAAACATGCTTATCAGCGGAGCAATAATAAACAGCAGCACAACACCACCGAGTGCGGCAAACAGCAGCGAAAGCGGCTCGTATTTCATATTTCGTATTTCGCTTTTCATTTTACGCTTCCTGGGAGCGCGAAGATTTTCAAAGACTCCGGCAGTTTATCAAAAGTGTCGGTCGGCGAAGGAATTACCAGGCTTTGCCCGTTCTTTTCAAGAATTGCCCCGCCCGAATCGGTGTCGAGCAAAAAGGTTAAAAAAGCCAAGGCGAGATTGCTGTTTGGAGCATTGTTCGGTATGGTAACGCCGTATATTATCGGCTCACCAACTTTAGTAATAAATGTCCCTGGCTTTTTGCCGGTCAAACAAATTGAAGCGGTGTTGTAAAAATCGCAAAAATCAGCTCTCTTTAGGTTAATTTCGTCGGGCAGCACTATATATCTGAGGTTGTGCTGCTCGGCAACGCTTCGGTATATGAGGACGTAATCAAGCACACCTGTTTCCAGAAGCGCTAATAAATCAACTTCCTTTGGACGGATGTATTGTTGGTCTTTTGCCGTCATTTTGTCAACAAGACCAGGCCTGTTATAGAATTTTTCCGCGAGCGTCATTGTGAGCACGGCCCTGTACCCACAGGGGTCCGCATTTGGATCAGACCTGCCGAAAGCAACGTCTTTTTCCAACAAAATATCGTACCAATTGTCTTTGTTGATGTGATTTGCCTGGTGGGGATTCTCGCCAAAAGCGATGACCATCTCATTACCCGCGAACTTTATATACCAGTTGGCATATTCGGGAATTAGCAGCTTTTTGATTACTGTGTAATCCGCTGATGCCATAATGTCGCAGGGTCTGTTTAAGTCCGCAATTTTTCGCGCACACATTCGGCTGCCGGCGGCTTCACGAATAATTTTAACCTCAGGGTGAAGGGTGTTGAACTCCTGACATATCTGTTTGAAAGGAGCTGCAAGACTGCCTGCGTGAAAGATGATTAACTGCTGTGATTCGTGTCCCGAACGAGCGATGAGCCACGAGTCATGAGCTACAAACTGTACCAGCCCCAGAAGGCCCAGAACTGGAAAAATTAAACTAACCTTTACTGTTTTACTCAATCTACAAGTTTCCTGATATGTTTTTCATAAGCCTTTTCTACTGCTTTTTCGGTGTCGTCACGAAATCTCGTATATGCTTTGACCCATTTTTTGCCTTGCTCGGTTAGAGTGGTTTGACCGCCCAGGATGCCGCCTCGCTGTTTTTCTACTAAAGCGATATTCAAAGCCTCCTGCGCTTTTTTCAGGTCGCCCCAGGCCTTTCGATAGCTTATCCTGAGCGACTTGCTGGCCGAAGTTAATGAGCCTGTGTTTTCGATGGCCTTAAGCAGCCGCCATTTGCCGTCGCCGAAAACGCCTTCGATGTCTCTTGTGCTCAGCCAGAGCTTGAACCTTGCTCTTAGCTTCTTCACGTTCCTGTCCTCCAATAGAGTTATGCCTAATCTCGATTTTACAGAAGACTTTCATGCAAAACAGCCGAGCTGACATTTACAGATTTTTATATTTTGCTGATTGCAAATACGCCCAATCTCAATAATTTCCGTCTCGAAGTTTTTCGCCAGCTCAAAGGCCTCGGCGCACGTCAACCTCTTTATGTCATCCGATCCTTCTCTGCCGTTGGTGGATTTGAGAATGGCATTATGTAATTCTTGGTTTTTATTCATCCGTGCTTCTCCACAAAGCTCTGTTTTGGTTATGCACAGCTCGACATATCGATAGGGAAAGGATTAAAACGTATGATGGGTGTGATGTCAATATAAAATTTATTAGCGTCCCGCTTTTGTTAAAGCTGCCCCCAAACAAACTGACCGATACGGACGCGTTGTCAATCATAAGGACTGGTAAAGAAATTAGGCCTTGACCGCCGGCAGGCGAGTTTCGTTTTGGCTCCAGCGAGGACAAGGCTGACACCGCCAGCCGAAGCCGCAGCCAGCCAAAAATGGAAGATAATTTATTTACAAGTACTAAGTATCTTGCTTCCAAAAATATACGACACTTTGTCATTCTGAGCGAAACGTAGTGAAGCGAAGAATCTGGCTTCCGCAGAAACGGTTATATCTACCACTAACGCCGGATGCTTCGCCTTGCGGCTCAGCATGACAGTAAAAATCGGTCAGTTTGAGTATTTTATATTTTCCGAAGTGGCCCCTGTGCAAACTTCCTGGAGGGCATCTGATTTTGGCAGGGTAAAGAAGAAAGTGCTTCCTTCGCCGGGTTTTGATTCGACCCAGATTCTGCCGGCATTCATCTTAACGATCTTTTTCGCGATAGAAAGGCCAATACCAGTGGAATCGGTTTCATCCGGGGGCGAGAGCGTCTGGAATATCTTGAAAATCTTTTTAAAGTACTTCTGGTCGATTCCAGGGCCGTTATCTGCGACACTGAATTTCCAAAAACCATTCTCTTCGATACAACCGACTTTGATCCGGCCTTTTTCTTTGTCCATATGCTTTATAGCGTTACTCAGCAGATTGAGAAAGACCTGTCTGATGTGTGTTTTTTTGCACATCAGGACAGGAAGTTCGTTATCGAGGGTTATTTCGATATTTTCCGGCGGGTCAATCTCACAGATTATTTCGGGTAGTACTGTATTCAAATCTACCTGTTCCTGTTCTTCTCTGAGCTGTCCGGCACTGGAATATTGGAGGATGCTATCGACCAGTTTATCCGCTCGCTTTGCTCTTTCGGCGAGCATCTTTACCTGTTTTTGGCCTTGTTCATCAAACTTATCGGCGTAGTCCGTTGATAACCACTCGGCTAAGGTTCCGATTCCCCGAAGTGGCGTTTTTAAGTCGTGGGCTGTAATGTATGCAAACTCCTGCAACTCTTTGTTTGTACGCATCAGCTCGCGGACGGTTGATTCGAGATCCGTGTTGAGCTTTTCCAGAACCTCCTCTGCCTTCTTGCGCTCTTCCTCAACGCCAAGGGCCTCGGCAAGAATATAGAAAATTTTAAGCTCGTTCGAAGTGAACGTCCTATTTTTTTGAAAGACAACACACAAAGAGCCGATGGCTTTGCCGTGGACTTTAACAGCACAGCCGACATACGTCTTGAGTTTATATTTGGTAACATTGGGATCAGTATGGGCATAAGGAGTTTTATCAAGACCGTTGATTGCAATTGGCTCATCTTTATTTATGCTTATAATATCATAACAAATATGGCCTTCTTTATTATCCTCTCGTTTGAAGTCCTCCGGAATATTCCACCCTCCTCTTGTGCACAAAAGAGGACCTTCTTCTTTGTTATAAAGCGCGCATGTACCTTTGAGAATAAGTCCTGCAGTTTCAATGATTTTATTTATATTCTCATCTGGATTTGGACCAAAACTCAAAAAGCATTTATTAACTTTGTCCAGCGTCTCCTCTTCCTTCTTGCGTTCGGCGACTTCGGACTCCAAGACTTTGTTGGCTTGCGCTAGTTCGGCCGTCCGTTCCTCAACGCGTACTTCCAGCTCGTTGCGAACCTTCCGCAGTGCCTCCTCGGCCCGCTTGCGCTCAGTGATGTCCTGAAAACTCCAAACCTGTCCCGCAATTCTTCCTTCTCGAATCAGGGACAGGGAATATGTTTCGAGGACCTTACCTTCCTTTAAGTACAAGATGTCGGAACTGTCCTGGTCAGCAGGACAGGGAGCTTGCAGCTTTTCAAGAAAGGCCGATGGGTCATCTAACCGGCAGCCAAGATGTTCGAGTAGTTTCTGGTCATTTCGCTGCTGAACCAGCTCTTCAGGGATATCCCAAATCTTTGCAAATCGGTTGTTCATATGGCTGAGGTGGCCTTTTTCATCAACCACCAGAATGCCATCAGCAGTAGATTCAAGAGTTGCTCTCAAGAGGTCCTCACTGCTGCGCAGTCGGTGCTCCATTTCTCTGAGGGTGGCCAGCTCCTTTTTTGCCGTGATGTCGTAAAGAACGCCCTGGCTTCCATTAGTTTGGCCTTTGATGTTCTTGGTGCGGGTTGAGAACAGAGTAACAAACAGTCTCTTGCCCTTGGCAGTTCTCATAGTCAGCTCTTCGACTTCGACACTTACTTTTTTAAACTGGTCCAGGAGCCGGTCTCGCTGGTGAGGATTGTCCCAGAACCGTTCCGGCAAAAACTGCTTGTTTATAAGTTCGTCCGGGTCGGTTACCTCCAGCAATTTCATTAAGGCAGGATTAACATAGGTTGTATTATTATTCAAATCGACGATATAAATGCAGTTGCGGGACTCGTTTAGAAGTCTGAAGTAGTTTTCTTCCTCTTCCAGGAGCCTGCCTTTGATGGCCTTGAGAATGTCGGTCTGAGTTACTACTCCGAGTAAAGTGCTGTCATCCATAACCAGCAGCCGGCGAATTCTCATCTTTTCCATCATTTTGCTGGCACTTGGAATAGAGTAGTTGGAAGGTACGCTCATCACCGGAGAAGACATTACGTTTTTCAAAATGGTCTGGGCCGGATTTCGTTTCAGGGCGATGACTCTTTTGAGAAGGTCTCGTTCCGTAAAGATGCCCGCAACGTCGTCGTTATCCATAGCGACCAGACAGGATATGTCTCGTGAAGCCATCACCTCTGCAGCTTCTCTGACGGTTGCCGAATCGGCTATAACAGCCACATCAGAGCTCATAAGTTCTGAGACATTTTTCCACATGCCATAGGATGTCAGGACCCGGACAATATCGGTTTGTGTTATGATACCAACCAGCCGTTCCTTCTCCAGTACGATAAGTCGTCTGATGTTCTCGTCTTCTATGATTTTGCTGGCGTCCAGGACCGAAAGATTACGAGGCACGCTCCGGACGGGAGAGGTCATTATGTGCTCTACTTTCATCTTGCGGAAATCATTATTGTCAGCTACTGCCCTTTTCAGCAGGTCTGTCTCTGTAATAATTCCTGACAAATCTTCATTGTCTGAAACAATGATGCAGGATATGTTTTTATCCGACATGATTTTGGCGGCCGAGACCACAGAGCTTCCCGGACAGACAGTAGTGACATCCTCTGTCATTATATCGCCCACTTCCAGCCAGCTCCTGGAGGTGGCCGGCAAAGGAGTCGAGCAGCTATGTCTTATCTGGCTCTCGACCAATTCACTGTGTTGTGGTCTGCTGCTTTTTTCCGCCATTACGCTCCCTTTAAAAGGCAGGTTCTTTCTTTGTTTTGTTCTGCAACCATCATACTCCATACAATGCTGAAAGGGCTGCGAGCGTTACGCCCCGTTAAAGGCCCGAATGAGTTTAAGCATTCGGAGTTGAATAGCTATGCTCTATTGCAAGTTTTTCTTCCAGTTCCCTAATTCGTTTCTTCAAATTCTGATTTTCAGTTCTGAGATCGTCCTCTATAAGGATTCGCTCAGAAATGTCACGAGCGACTCCGACAATCGCAACTTCGTTTCCGTTTGAATCTTTGATGGTTGACCTCGAAAGAGAGACCGGAAATACGCTGTCGTCCTTTCGTTTATGGTAGAAACCAACTTCCCAGGAGCTTCCAACAGTTCGGGTCTGGAAGACACTTCTGGTATTTTCGTTCTGATGTTTTCCTATCCAGAGGACAGCGCTGTTTTTTCCGATAATCTCCTGTTCCTCGTACCCGTAAGTGTTGCAAAATGCCTTGTTAACGAAGATAATCCTGCCCTGCATATCGGTAATATAGACGCTATCGTCGGTGCTCATAACAGCGCCCGAGAGCAATTGGAGTTTCTTTTCGACCATCTTGTAGCTGATGGCATTTTCGACGGTTATCGGAATGGCTTTGAGATAGTTTTGGTCCAGGTCCTTTATCAGATAGTCATAAGCGCCGGCTTTCCAGACTTTGACGGCTGTTTCCTCATCACCTGCTCCGGTAACGACTATAATGGGAGTGTCCTTGGCCAAATCCAGGATGTCAAAAGCTGTGCCGTCCCCCAGCGAGTGGTCGGCAATTATAATATCAAACCGGTCGCAATCCAATGCGTCTCGGGCCTCTGAAACAGAGCCGGCGATTGTGCAATCGTAGGGAATGGCGTTATCGTCCACACAACGCTTAAAAGCCATCTGGTCGAGCTCGTTGTCTTCAACGAGCAAAATCTTGTATCTTATATTTTCCATGGTTTTAATCTCCATTTGACGGCAGTTCACTTAAAGTCCAATACAGGTTAATTGTTCTGATTGTTTCCACAAACTTTTCATAATCAACAGATTTGACCATATAACCGGCAGCGCCGAGATTGAAGCTTTCGACTACATCCCGCTGTTGGCTGGATGTAGTCAGCACTACAACAGGAATCTTTTGCAAGGCCTCGTCTGTTTTTATTATTTTTAGAAATTCGGTGCCGTTCATCTTCGGCATATTCAAATCCAACAAGATAACGCATGGCTTTTTATTACCGTTGGTTCTTAGATACTCCAAAGCTTGCTCGCCGTTGCTCGTGCTAACGAGCTGGTTTGCAATCTTCAGGTCTCTGAACACACGTTCCACGGTCATCACATCCACGTTGTCATCTTCAATGAGCAATATCGGCTTCGAGCTTCTCATTTTTTAGCCCCCATTTTGGTTCCCGCAAGGTGGGGTCTCTTCTGCTTTGGCAGAGTAAAGAAAAAAGTGCTTCCTTGGCCAACTTTTGATTTCACCCAAATCTTTCCGTTATATAACTCAACGATTTTCTTTGCGATGGTAAGGCCGACTCCGGTGCCTTCAAACATAGGAGAGGTCGGCAATGCCTGGAATATTTTGAAGATTTTTTCGAAGTGCTTTTCTTCGATACCAGGTCCATTATCAGCGACACTGAATTTCCAGAAGCCGTCCTGTTCCACGCAGCCGATTTTTATCCAGCCCTTTGGCTTGTCCATATATTTTATGGCGTTGCTCAGCAAATTCTGGAATACCTGCATAATACGAGTTTCTTCAAACTCAATTACAGGCAGTTCGTTTTCGATTGTAACTGTAATGTTTTCCGGCGGAACAACCATATTAATAATTTCCGGAACAAAGTTATTGAGATTGACCTGAATCTGTTTTCCTTTTGTCTGGCCGAGTCTTGAATATTGAAGCGCACCCTCAATGAGGTTATACATCCGTTCTACGCGGTCCAAAAGCAGATTTATTTGCTCGTTGGCCTGGTCACCAAGCTTATCCGCACAGTCGGCTAATATCCAATTGGCCAAGGTCTTAATCCCTCGCAGCGGCGCCTTCAAATCATGCGAGACTATGGACGCAAAATCATTCAGCTCTCTGTTAATTTTATCCACTTTTTTGATAAGTTCATTCTGACTGAGTTCCGACTTCTTGCGCTCTGTGATGTCGCGTGCGATGCCTAACCCTAATGTTTGGTTCCCTATTCTTACGGGAAAAGTTCTTATCTCAACTATAACATAACTGCCATCTTTCCTTTTTAAGGTAAACTCGTCCGGCCCTGTGGGTTTGCCCATAGCAATCTCTTTTAATTGTTTAACTGCTTTCGGTATTTGCTCTTCTGACAGCAATCCCGTCTCAGACAAATTCTTTCCAATTAATTCCTCTTTCACATATCCGATCATTTCCTCCATAGCTTTATTACCGTCGACCAAATTACCCTTGTTGTCGTTCAAGAAAATGGCATCAGGGGCGGATTCAAATAATATCTTCAACCGCTCTTCACTCTGCCGCAGCGTCTCCTCTGCCTGCTTGCGCTCAGTGATATCAGTTACAACTCCAAGAATAGCCTTCTGGCCTTCGTATTGGATCAGTTTGCTCGCGTTTATTGCCTCAATTCTTTCACCGGCCTTACTTATAAGGGTATATTCGTATGGCCGAATCTCTTCACCTTCTAAAAGCCTATTTAAATTCTTCTTTATCAAATCCGTTGACTCCGGTGCAATCAAGGTTAAGAAATCGAAATCATTAGAATAAAACTCCTCTCTTTTGTATCCCATTATCTCCTCGCATTTTTTGTTGGCATAAACCACTTTGCCTTTATTGTGGATATAAATCATGTTCGGAGATTGCTCTGCAAGGCTCCTGAATTTTTCCTCACTTTCTCTCAACGCCACCTCAGCTTTCTTGCGCTCAGCGATTTCCTGTTGGAGCTTCTTATTGGTTGTTGCCAGTTTATGTGTTCGTTCTTTGACCATTTGCTCTAATTCGTCCATCTTCATAGATGCCCGCTTAGCTAAGGTCCATTTTTTGGTCAGTGTGGCGGCGAGTTGAGCGATTTCGATGCTGTCGAAGGGCTTTTTGAGAATCAGAAGGTTTTCCGACCTTCCGAGCCGCTGGCTTATATCTTCCCAGGAATAGTCGGAATAGGCTGTACAGATGACGACCTGAATGTTAGGGTCGGTTTTCCAAATGTGCTCTATCGTTACGAGGCCGTCCCAGCCCGGAGGCATACGCATATCGACAAAAGCCAGCTCATATGGGCGATTTTGGGAAAGGGCATGTTTAATCTTTTCGTGGCCTTCTTTGCCCTGAGATGCAAAATCGAGCTCATACTTGTTCTTGGGCGTGGAGTTACAGGCGCTGTGGCCGAAAAGCTTAGCACCAAGCGAGTCCAATTTTGTGTTAGCTTGCTCTTCAAGGAGAATGGTTTTTAAATCCCTGTGAATATCGGGATTGTCGTCTATGACGAGAATACGATGAGGGACCCCGCCTGCGGCCAAGCCAATCATTTCTTTTTCGCCGTTATTCATTCTACGGTCTCCTCAGTTTGGAAGGGTAATTCAAAGGTAAACACGACGCCTGTGGCGGATCCATCACTGTGGATGCTTAGTGAGCCGTTCATTTCCGGCATCGTCCAGTCTTAAATCGTATTCCACTTAATTAAGAGGGGTATCGGCATAAAAGAGGTGCTATTTCAGAAGAAATGGCGTTTCGGGGGCAGGAACAAGACTTTTTCTGGTATTTCCGGGGGGCGGATTCATTCCCCAGCGAGGGTGCATTGTTGCGTTGGCGGGCTTAGAAATTGAGGCATAAGGCCCGTTGAAAGTACTGTAAATGAGAATATTCCTAAAATAAGGGCAGGAAATTGGCAATGGGCTTGACAACAGCATTGGTGACTGCTATAATAAATAATTAAGCAGAGGTATGTTTGTACTGCCTGAATAATAAAGACGTGGGCTGAAAGATAAAATAGGGCCCGTCCGATAACTGTAGCCCAGATTTGGATTTCAAAGAGGGAATGACGATGAAAGGCGTTTCTGTGTGTAAGGTGATTTTTGTTATTGTTTTGTGCGCTTTGTTTTTTATGCCTTTAGGGTGCAAGTCTTACGATCAGATGGGTGAGACTGCCGCTGAAGGGCGCAGAAGGCATAAGCGAGTTCTTCGTATTAACCGGCAGGAGATGATGGCAGACTTAGACGCCCTTATGCTTCTTGATAAGCCCAGCAAACTCACCGACAAGAGGATACCTTAATTGAACTAAAGTTTGAAGTGCCTAAAGTGACACGTAAGTGTCATCCTGAGGCGAAGCCGAAGGATCTGGCCAACGAAAAAGAGATTTTTCACTTCGCTGCGCTGCGTTCAGAATGACAGCAAAGCTGTCACTCACTTTAGACACTTTAGCTCACTTTAGGCACTTTCCTGGTTGCCGCCGATATATTCCGGTACAAGCTCCTTGATTTTCTGAACTATTTGACTGTTGTTTTGTGCTTTGGCAATATTTACCAGCTCGTTTATACCCGCCCTAAGCTTCGCGCGGTCCATCGGAATATTCTTCCGTATACTGATTTTGGGATGCCTTGTGCGCTGCATATCTTCACCTTCTATTCGGAGCTCCTCGAAGAGTTTTTCACCGACTCTGGGTCCGGTGAAAACCATTTCAATGTCTTCTCCGGGCCTAAAACCGCTCAGGGTGATAAGCTCTCTGGCCAGATCCACGATTTTTACCGGCTCGCTCATATCAAGCACAAAGATTTCTCCTCCTTTTCCCATTGTTGCCGCCTGCAGGACGAGCTGGCTTGCTTCCGGGATGGTCATAAAATAGCGCTTCATTTCAGGATGTGTAACGGTTACGGGACCACCTTCGGCTATTTGCTTTTTGAATATAGGAACGACTGAGCCATCAGAGCCGAGAACATTTCCAAAGCGGACAGTTACAAAGTGCGTTTCACTGGTTCTGTTCAGGTCCTGGATATACATTTCTGCAATTCGCTTTGATGAGCCCATTATGCTGGTTGGATTAACGGCTTTGTCGGTGCTGATCATTACAAAGTTGGCAGTGCCGGAGTTATCCGCGGCATCGGCGACGACTTGCGTGCCGACGATATTGTTTTTGATGGCTTCGCCGGCGTTAAGCTCCATCAAAGGTACGTGCTTATGAGCGGCGGCGTGAATGACAACCTGTGGTTTGTAATTTTCAAAGATTTCGTCCACGCGGGTCCTGTCGGTAATGTTGCAAATAAGTGCTTTTATGCGGACTGCGGGAAATTGTTTACGCAATTCACGCTCTATGTAGAACAGTGGATTTTCAGCCTGCTCAATAAGCAAAAGCAGCTTCGGGGTGAAATTGCATAGCTGTTTGCACATTTCTGAACCGATGGAGCCGCCTGCGCCGGTAACCAGAATTGTTTTGTTCTTGGCAAAGGCTTCTATTAGGTCCAGGTCAAGCTGTACAGTTTCTCTGCCTAACAAATCGTTGATATCGACATCTCGGATCTGAGAGACACGGAACTTTCCGGAGGCAATATCCGTAATTGATGGCACCGTGCGGAAGCGAATCTTAGTACCTTCGCATACCTGGATAACGCGTCTTAGCTGCTGATGGCTCGCCGAGGGCATTGCAATGGCAATTTCTTCGATGTTGCGTTCCTCACAGACTTCGGGCAGTTGTTCAACAGTGCCGAGGACCGGTATTCCATGAATATTAGTGCCTTTTTTAATGGGTTCATCATCAATAAAGCCCACAACCTCATATTGGGCTACGGGCATACGGTGAATTTCTCGCAGCAGTGCTTCGCCTGCATTGCCTGCGCCCACTATAAGAAATCGCTTCAGCCGGCCTGCTTCGGCAGTTCGAAACTCCTCATAGTATAGCCGTATGACTATCCGCAATCCCCCAAGCATCAAAACCGTGGCAAACATATCGGCTATACATACACCTTCGGCAGGCCTTTTCATGTCAGGGGGTAGAATTGCACGAACGGCATCGATACGGCCCATTGTAAACCATAAAGCTACGATAATTAAAGTGCTTATCAGCGAGGCCCTAAATATTCCACGAAGATCGGAAATCCCTACATAACGCCACCAGCCGCGGTATTGCTTGAAAAGTCCAAATACCGGCAGCTTGACGACGAGAAAAAAAAGTAACAAAGGAGGATATATATTTACCCAACCAGGTCGTTCGAACCGCATTTTATGTACCACTAAGAAGGAAAGCATCAAAGAGGAAGCAAAGGCGATTATATGAGCAAGTATGATCATGCCTCTGCGGAAACGAAGCAACATAGAAGGGGGGTGAGTTGAGGATTTTAGTAGGTTTTGGTTCTTAAAGTTCAACTGTGTATTTGTGTTTGTCTCTGGCATATTTTATCGACACTATGTATTCTATCCATCATTGTTGATAAACGAACTTGAGAATAACAACGACTTAAGTGTGCGTCCATAAAGCAGAATGCGAAAAATCCTGCAATCCAAAACCATTTATCCGGCATATTGTAAGTATTCGCTTAAAAGGTTCTTCTGTTACTCTTGTGAAGATGATGAATCCGGCTGGGCTTCGTCAGTCTTGGGTTCGGTTGTGGCCGGCTCGATTTCTGCCTCGTCGTTATATTTATAAATATCCTCCAGAGCAGTATTGTCAACTTTGTTGCGCATAAGCGAATAGATTATGGTATTGGCGGAAAAATAAAAACTTATTATGAAAGAAACTAATAAACCGACGACAGCCAGTAAGAACAAGTGTATCGAAAAGGCCGCCAATGATTCGGCCCAGTTAGTTGTGGCCAAACCTGAAGAGCCGAGCAGATTCATAAATTCCGGCTTTGGCCAGATTGCTGTAAGCTTATCGACCTCTTTGATGTTTTCGACCCAGACGCCTAACTGCAAGGTACGGTGGGTAACGCAGAGCAGCAGAAAGGTAAAAAATCGAACAAATGTATAACAAATTGCGCCGTAAACCGCGGCTATCGTCGTGTAAAAAACCATTCGCCAAGGCTTGGCATATATATAACTAAAGGAACGGCTTATCGCATCAAAACAGTCTGAGCCGTCATACGCTACAGCCGGGAACATCAGGTTGAATCCGGCAAACCCTCCTATCAAAACGACTGCTATTAGCGCCCCTGCAATCAAAGCTAACAGCACAAAGATACCCATTATCAGCTCACCGGCCCAGGGAATGTTGCCTATCAGCCCCAGAAGAAATATGAACAGTCCTATGAAGATAATTATGCCGACCGGTACCAGAGGCGCGGTGAAGAAACTTGTGAATCTTTTTATACTGAAGCGCAGTGCTTCGGTCAGGCCGGGTTTTTCGCCCCGGGCGGATTGCAACGCTGCGATTCGGCAGATGGCGCCGCCGGCGATGGAAATCACAGCGAGTTTTATGACAAAAAAGATTATGCAATAAACGGGGTGATGCCTTAATGCCCATCCAACCGCCTTAAAATAATCAGCGATATTTTTCACTACACCCGGGATGTCTTGTGCGAATACAGAATCTACCGCGCCCTGGAATTTTGTCGCGGAAAAGTGCCAAAGTGTAGAGAATACTCCTGTGCCCCGGCTTTTTCCCTGAAATCCTTCGATGTAAGAGTCTACTTGTGCCGGATTAGTCATATATATATCCAGCTCTGTGATCTTACCCTGGGCACCTTCTTTGGCAACCACTGTTTCGCTGAAGTCCATAATCCAGCCGGCCAGGCATATAATAGCCAGTGCCAAAAAGGCAATTATTAATTTGGTTGGCTGAATAGCCATGCGGAAAGTTTGGAATATTTTCGGAAAGAGAAGATCATCAAAAATTTTAGAAGATTCTTTTTCGCTGACCATTTTGCTTCCTTTCTAAAAGTTACAAAAATTATTGGCCTTATTATAAAGAATAACCGCGGATGTATATATAACGTATTATCGGTTGGTTTCAACAAATTCTTAAGATTTTGTTTCTAAATACGCTTGTTTACGGCTTGTCAGAATCGGTGTCAGGAAAAGTATCGGATGGCTCGCCGGATTCTTGCGAGTCTTCTCTGGAGACTATTTTGTATTTGGAATCCAGCCAGGCGCCCAAGTCTATCAGCTTGCATCGCCGGGAGCAGAAGGGAAAGAATGTTGCTTGTTTAGATTGTTCTTGAATTGATGCTTTAACGGTTTTGTGACAGACTGGACATCTATGTTTCATGCTAAGGACTGGTAAAGAAATTAGGTTTCGTTTTGGCTCCAGCGAGGACAAGGCTGGCAAGGAAGCAAAACGCAGGCCTACTGGTTGGTAGTCCGAGTT